>Ga0307408_100000126_pt1 | contig 84345 bp, 80 predicted proteins | sample 322Cmetagenome_FD_202116 | JGI IMG/M metagenome (GOLD analysis project Ga0307408, IMG submission 202116) | Maize rhizosphere microbial communities from greenhouse at UC Davis, California, United States - 322HYB-C-3 | ecosystem: Host-associated > Plants > Roots > Rhizosphere > Soil | place... | reverse complement strand
AATAGCTCAGTTGGTAGAGCGCAACCTTGCCAAGGTTGAGGTCGAGAGTTCGAGACTCTTTTCCCGCTCCAGAATTCTTGAAAGGACGCCATCGCGCGTCCTTTTTTTGTTGTTTCTGCCCCTCATCGCTCCCGGATGTTAAAAAAAGGCCGGTATACTGCCGAAACATTCCATACCAAAGGGAATGCCATTTAAAGCAGATTGGAGCGATCGATGAATTCCGTTCAACAAGAAGTTGACGAGCGTAGTAACCTCACAAACTCCAACAAGTTCGAGCTGCTGCTGTTCCGCCTTGGCGTCGATAGCACCAGCGGCAACTCCGAGCTGTACGGCATCAACGTGTTCAAGATCCGCGAGATCGTTGCGATGCCGACCGTGACCGCTGTTGCGGGTTCGGAGCCGCACATGCTGGGCGTGGTCAACCTGCGCGGGCAGATTATTCCTGTGATGGACTTGCCGGGCATCGTCGGCGTCAAGCCGAAGACTGGCCTGAACATCATGCTGGTGACCGAATTCGCGCGCACTACGCAAGCCTTCGCCGTCGAATCGGTGGACGAGATCGTGCGCCTGGACTGGAGCCAGGTGCTGAGCGCCGAAGGCAGCCACGGTGGCGGCATGGTGACTTCCATCGCCCGCGTCGATGGCGACGTGCAGAACACCCGCCTGGCACAGGTGCTGGACGTGGAAACCATCCTGCGCAACCTGACCCCGAGCGACGGCAAGGATATCGATGAAACCGCGGTCGGCCGCCTGCCGCTGAAACCTGGTACCTTCATCCTGGCAGCCGACGATTCCGTGGTGGCGCGCAACCTGATCGAACGCGGCCTGGAAGCCATGCATGCGCCGTTCGTAATGATGAAGACCGGTAAGGAAGCCTGGGACAAGCTGAATCACATCGCCGAAGGCTGCAAGGCCGAAGGCATTCCGGTGGAAGACCGCGTGGCGCTGGTGCTGACCGACCTGGAAATGCCGGAGATGGATGGCTTTACGCTGACCCGCCTGGTGAAGCAGGATGCACGCTTCTCCAAGATCCCGGTAGTGATCCACTCTTCACTTTCGGGCAAGACCAACGAAGACCACGTGAAAGGCGTTGGCGCCGACGCCTACGTGGCCAAGTTCGTTGCGGAAGAACTGGCGGATACCATCCGCCGCGTGCTCACGAAGTGATTTCGCGTCAGAGCTCTTTCAGCTGCCGGCTATGGAACTTCACATGGTCGGCAATGAAGCTCGAAATAAAGTAGTAGCCATGATCGTAGCCCGCGTGCCGGCGCAGCTCCAAAGGCTGCCCGGCGGCGCGGCACGCATCCTCGAACACTCCCGGATATAACTGCTCCTCAAGGAACTTGTCGGCCAGGCCCTGGTCGATCAGGATGCCATTGGGGAAGGGCGCCTCGTCCTGCACCGACATCAGCGCGCTGGCGTCGTGCTGCAGCCAGGTTTCCTTATCCGGCCCCAGGTAGCCACCGAAGGCCTTCTGCCCCCATGGGCAGCGCACCGGCGCCGCAATCGGTGCAAACGCAGACACGCTGCGGAACAGGTCCGGCCTGCGCAGGGCCAGCGTCAAGGCACCATGCCCGCCCATCGAATGGCCGAAGATGCCGATGCGCTCAGCATCGACCGGCAGTTCATCGATCACCAGCTGGCGCAGTTCGTGGATGTAGCTCTCCATGCGGTAATGCTGCGACCACGGCGCTTGCGTTGCGTCGAGGTAGAAGCCTGCCCCTTCGCCAAAGTCCCAGCTCGCTGTTTCGCCTTCAATGCCCGCGCCGCGCGGACTGGTGTCCGGTGCGATGAGGATCAGGCCTTCGCGCGCCGCATGCTGCTGCGCGCCGGCCTTGATGGCGAAGGTCTCCTCCGTGCAGGTGAGCCCCGCGAGATAGAACAGCGCGGGCAAAGGCCCTTGTGCTGCCTGCGGCGGAATGAAGATAGAGAAGCGCATTGGCAAGCCAATCGCCGTCGAATCATGCCGGTAGAAGCGCTGCACTCCACCATGGCAAACGTGTTCGCTGATCATGTCCATGCATGGCATTGTAACGGAGATAAGTGCGACGTGTTTTTCACAAATGCAATATAGTACGGCTCGGAGGTACGTTTATGACCGATTTGTTAGTCATCTCTGACGAACTCGCATGGCCTTGCGCCATGCTGCTTGCGTGGCTCGCAGGCGAGTTCGTTCACCGTTGGACCAATCTGCCGCGCATCAGTGTGTACGGCCTGGTGGGCTTCCTGCTGGCGCAGGCCATGCCCGATCTTCTCGTGCCGGACGGCAGCAGCCAGGTAACGCTGCTCGCCAATATCGCCTTCGGCCTCATCTTGTTTGAATTCGGTTACCGCATCAACCTGCGCTGGCTGCGCGTCAATCCCTGGATTGCAGTCAGCGGCCTTGCAGAATCGGCGCTCACGTTCGGCGCAGTGTTCTTAATCGCTTCCTGGCAGGGCATGCCGACGTTGACGGCGCTGCTGCTTGCTTCCCTGGCGATGTCCTCTTCGCCGGCCGGCGTGCTGCGCGTGATCAACGAAGAACGCAGCTCGGGCCAGGTGACGGAACGCTTGCTGCACCTGGTAGCGATGAACTGTGTGCTGGCACTATTTGTATTCAAGGTGGTGGTGGGCTTCTGGGTCTTCGAGACCTCCGGCAGCTTGACGCAGGCGGTATCGCGCAGCGTGATCGAGCTGCTTGCTTCGGCCGTGCTGGGCGCTGTGGCGGGCATGCTGGTGCCGGCTTTGCTGCGCAGCCTTGGCACACTGGCGCGCGATGGCACCGTGGCCTTTGCCATGGTGGTGGTGCTGCTGGTGTCGATCACGCAGGCGGCCGATCTGTCGCCGGTGTTGGCGACGCTGACGTTCGGCCTGACTGCGCGCCATCGCCGCGTGACCTTTACCCGCACGCAGCGCAACTTCGGTGCGATCGGCGAGCTGCTGACGGTGCTGCTGTTCGTGTTTGCCGTGTCCACGCTGGACTGGCAGCGCGTGGTGTTCGGCGCTTCGCTTGGCTTCCTGCTGCTGATGGTGCGTTTTGCCACCAAGACTATTGCGGTAGCGCTGTTGTCGCACGTCGCCGGCATTTCCTGGCGCAAGGGGGCGTTGATCGGCGTGGCATTGTCACCGATGTCGGTGTTTGCCATCCTGCTTTTGGAGCAGACGCGCTATATGGGCATTGTGCTGGTTGACGAACTGGCCGCGCTGGCTGCCATGACGCTGTTCATGGAAGTGCTGGGGCCCATCATCACGCAGCGCGCGCTGATCCGGGCGCGCGAAACGGCAAAAGAGGAGGGCTGATATGCCGTTGGAAGAATTCAAATCGTCGCAACCTTTGACAATGGGCGTTGAGCTCGAACTGCAGCTGGTCAGCCTGTCGGACTTCGACCTGACTGCATCGAGCCCGGACTTGCTGCACCTGCTGGCGCGCAAGCCTTTCCCCGGCCACGTAACGCCGGAAATCACCGAGAGCATGATCGAGATTAACAGCGACGTGCACACCAAACACGGCGAGCTGCTGGCCCAATTGCGCGAAACGCGAGATACGCTGGTGCGGGCGGCCGATACGCTGAACATCGGCATCTGCGGCGGCGGAACCCACCCGTTCCAGCGCTGGTCGGAGCGCAAGATTTTCTCCAAGCCGCGCTTCAAGGAAGTGTCGGCGCTGTATGGCTACCTGGCCAAGCAGTTCACGATTTTCGGCCAGCACGTGCACATTGGCTGCGCCAGCGGCGACGATGCGCTGTACCTGCTGCATTCCCTGAGCCGCTATGTGCCGCACTTCATCGCACTGTCGGCGTCTTCGCCTTATGTGCAGGGGAACGATACCCTGTTCAACTCGGCGCGCCTGAACAGCGTGTTCGCCTTCCCCATGAGCGGCCGCGCGCCGTTTATCCTGAAGTGGGACGAGTTCGAGCACAGCTTCTTCTCCAAGATGGAGCACACCGGCGTGATCAAGTCGATGAAGGACTTTTATTGGGATATCCGGCCCAAGCCTGAATACGGCACGATCGAGCTGCGCGTCTGCGACACGCCGCTGACGGTGGAACGCGCCGCGGCGCTGGCCTGCTACCTGCAAGCCCTGTGCTCCTACCTGTTGGAGCGCAAGGAAGCGCCGCCGGCCGAGGACGACTACCTGGTCTACAACTACAACCGCTTCCAGGCCTGCCGCTTCGGGCTGGATGGCACGGTGGTGCATCCCAAGACCTACGAAAGCCTGTCCCTGCGTGAAGATATCCTGACCACGCTGCGCCGCATGGACTTGCACGCCGAAGCCCTGGGCGGCAGTGCTGCGCTGAACCACCTGATGCAGGTGACGCACATGGGCAGCGATGCCCACTACCTGCGGGCGGAGTTCGATTCCTCCGGCAGCGTGGAGGGCGTGGTGGACGCGGCGATCGCCAAGTTCAGGGGGAATTGAGCTTTCTGTTCCCCCGATTGGCTTGGGCCAAGTCCATCGTATAATCAGGCACGTCCTTTAATTCGAACAGCTCATGAGCGATAACAGTGTCCTGGGGATCTACACCTTCGAGGGGATTTTCGAAGGCAAGCCGGTTTATGAATACGCGCACCCGCAAGAGCATGCGCTGCACAAGTGCATGCTGTTCCTGCTGCAGGAAGGGGGCGAGGCGCTCTGGGATTCTGCGATTATCGAGGCTAGCAAGTTCGGTTTCGAAGAAGTGGCGATGGATGCCTTCAGCATCCTGCAAACCGAGATGCTGGAGCAGAAGCCTTTCATCGACCTGCACGCCCATATCGAAGAAGCCCTGACGCTGGGCAGCTCGCTGGTCTTCTACGAAAAACCGTGAACCGTGAATGCCGCTGCTGAATTTGCGCGGCACGGTTTCGCAGTCATTGCGGGCGTTGCCGAGGCAGGACAATGCGCGCGGTATGCCGCGCAAATCTGTGCCGACGGCGCCGCAGGCTCCCGCACCTTGTTATCGCAGGCCTGGTGTGCGGAACTGGCGGATTCGCTTGGATCTGCGCCTGCGCTGCGCAGCGTACTGCCACCCGGGCATGTCGCGGTCCAGTGCACGTTCTTCGAGAAGTCGGAGTCCGTGAACTGGCTGGTGCCGGTGCACCAGGACTTGAGCATCCCGGTGCGCGAGCATGTCGACGATACGATCCTGCGTGGCTGGTCGCGCAAGGAAGATGGCTGGTATGTTCAGCCTCCCGCCACCCTGCTGGAACAAATGGTCGCGGTGCGCCTTCACCTTGACCCGTGCGGCGTCGCGGATGGTCCGGTGCATGTCGTGCCGGGATCGCACCTGCAAGGCGCCATTTCACCGCAAGAGGCGGTGGCGATGCGCCAGGAAGAAGTGGCTTGTCTTGCGGCCGTGGGTGACGTGCTGGTGATGCGTCCTCTCCTTCTACATCGTTCCTCAAAAGCAACAGGCATTAGTCGGCGCCGGGTATTGCACTTCCTCTTTGGTCCTGCTGGGCTACCACATGGATTAGAATGGCCGAAGCGGGGAGGGTGGCAATATGAAACTGATTATTACAATACTTAGCCTGGTGTTCAGCCAGGCCTCGCTGGCAGGGGCAAGCGCATTGCCGGCATCTGACGAAGCTGCCGCTTTCAAGGCGGCGGGTTTCAAGCAGCACGGGAAAGTCTGGAAGTCCTGCTCCGACTCGGGATCGGGCTATGTGCCGGGCGCGATCGAACAAGTTAGAGACCTCAATGGCGATGGCCTACCCGAAGCCGTTATCACGGAAAGCGGCACCTCCTGCTATGGCGATACCGGCGTGGGCTACGCCCTGGTTAGTAAACAGGCTGACGGCAAGTGGAAACTCATTACCCATGGCGTCGGCATCCTCACCGTTCTGCCGACCAAGGGCAAAGACGGCTGGCCCGACATCGAAATTGGCGGCCCCGGCTTCTGCTTCCCGATCGAGCGCTGGAATGGCAGCGCTTACAAGCAGTATCAACTCCAATATGACGGGAAACCCTGCAAGCGTTGAGGAAGTTCAAGTCGGTAGTCGTTCGCGGTGTGAAATTTCCTCTCGGTTTCAAGTTCAATCGCTATGAAGCCAACGAGCGGCAATAAACTCTCCTGGCCCGCAATCACGGCTCATCTGGCGCCGATTCGCAGCGCATGCCAAATTGTTCCACTAACGCTCTATTGCCATGATCGTGCGCTTCATCTGGCTGAGCGCTACAAGCTTCCCATTTACGATGCGTTGATATTGGCGAGTGCTATCGGGGCTGGCTGTACTCAACTCGTGTCCGAGGATTTTCAGCATGGCCAGACCTTTGATCGTTGCATTCGTGTCCGTAACCCGTTCGAGTCAAAGGCTTAGAAGCGCGTTTCGCGGGCGGCGCGGAGGAAGCTGTCGAGGATGCCGGTGCAATCAAGCAGTTCGACACCGCCGGCGCGGTGGAACTCCGGGTGCCACTGTAAACCCATCACGAACGGCGCCCGCGTGTAGCGGATCGCTTCGATCATGTTGTCCGGATAGGACAGTGCTTCCACCTGCATGTCTTTGCCAAGGGACTTCACCGCCTGGTGGTGGATGGAGTTCACCAGTGCGCGTTGCGGCCCCCGCACCATCGAAGGCAGTGAGGAGCCGGGCGGGAAGGTGACTTCATGCCGGTGGCGGTCGTAATCATCCGAAACGTGGGCGTGCGCGTCAGGTACATCGGTCATGATGTCCTGGTACAGAGTGCCGCCGAAGGCGACGTTCAGCAGCTGGCATCCACGGCAAATACCCAGCACCGGCTTGCCCGCTTCGACGAATTCATGCAACAGCTCCAGCTCGTACATATCGCGGGCGCGGTCGCCGCTCCACTCTGGCTTGGTGGGTGTTTCTGCATAGCTTTGTGGAGACACGTCGGCGCCGCCTTGCAGCACAAGGCCGTCGAGGTGCTTGGCATAATCGCGCAGGCGGATATTGGACGGGTGCAGCAGGCCCGATGTATTCACGGTCGGGATCATGAACACCAGTACATCGCGCGACATCACCCACTGCGCCACCGACTCTTCGAGATACTGCAGGTTCTTGCTGCGCAGCCCTGTGGCGCCGGGTTCGGGATGGTAGATGCGGGCCGAAACCCCGATGTGCAAGGGCCGCTGGATGATATGCCGCGTGGCCGCAGCAGCCCAGCGCTTGTAGCGCGCCAGGATCACGCGCCCCCACAGGGTGAAGATGGTTTCGCCGGGATCGAGGTAGCGCGGCGCATCGCCGGCACGCCGCCGCTGGCCGCGATCGCTTTCGCGGCGGTCCTGTTTGCGGGGATCGTGTTCGGTCATCCGTTGGCTGCCTCCTCAGCGCCAGTGTCGCACACGCGGCAATTCAAAGTCGCACTAATGGCTCGTCAGCAGCTCGAGGACTTCTTCTTCCGATACCTGTGGGAAGCTGCGGTAATGACGGCTGACGGACATGAAGTTCATCGGCGCGGCGAGGTAGACAATGCCATCGGCCAAAGGTGCAATCACTTCCAGCGAATCCGGTGCAGCCACCGGAACCGCCGCAATCAATTGCTTCGGCTTGCGCGCGCGCGTCGAGCGCAGGGCCGCCGCCATCGTGGAGCCGGTAGCGAGGCCGTCGTCGACAATCACCACAACGCGGCCCTCGGGATTGGCTGGCGGCCGCCTGCTGCCGTAAGAAGCGCGTCGCCGCCGCATCAATTCAAGCTGCTCGTGGGTTTGCAGTTCGACCCATTCCATGCTGGTGCGGGTGCGGTTGAAGTAGGGCGCCAGTTCGCGGTTGCCATGTTCGTCGACGGCGCCAACTGCCAGTTCCGGATCGATGGCAGAGGGGATCTTCCGCACCAGCACCACATCGAGCTCGCCATCGAGACGGTCGGCAATGATGCGCCCCATCGGCACGGCGCCGCGCGGTATGGCAAGGACCAGGGGATTGCTGCCGCGCAGGTGCGACAGCTTCTCGGCCAGCAGCTCGGCGGCTTGCTTGCGGTCTTGAAGGGGGAGTTCCAGGTCGTCCATGCTAGCCTCCGCCACGCTGCACATACGACAGCATAGCGCGGGAAGGCGCTGGCGTTAAGCTTTGATATCCAGCAGTGTGCCGATTCGCTCGTCAGCGGCCTGGATCACTTTGGCCGACAGGTCGAAGTTGGCCTTGTAGACCAGGGAATTGGTAATGGAGCTGGCCGGGTCGGTGCCCGAGGGCGCTCCACCGGCGTTGGCGGCAGCCGACAGGTCGCGTGCGGCGGTGGAAATGGTGACGCTGGTCCCGCCCGGCGTTTCCTGGAACGTGGCCTGTTGCGGCTGGAAGTTCTGCGTCGACAGATTGGCGACGTTGTGTCCTTCCACGTCCAGCGCGCGCTGGTTTGCTTGAAGGCCGGACAGGCCGGCCTGGAGTGCGGAGATCGTCATGGCGCCAGTTTACATGATTCCACATGGAAATTATCGTCCCTGCCCAAAAAACGGGCACCCAGCGCAACACGTGGTATGATGACGACCGCAATGATTGATGCGGGAGGCCGGCCATGAAGATCACCAAGGAAAAAGCAGCGGAGAACCGGCAAGTGCTGGTTGAAACGGCTGCCCGGCTGTTCCGGGAAAAAGGGATCGATGGCGTCGGCGTGGCGGAAATCAGCAAGGCCGCCGGGCTGACACATGGCGCGCTGTACGCCCATTTCCCCTCGAAGGATGCGCTGGCAGCGGAGGCCATGCAGTTCAGCACCCGTTCCGCCTACGGCAAGGTGACTGAGCACCCGGTCACGCTGACGCAACTGGTCGATTATTTTCTGGCGCCAGAGCAGCGCGACAACCTCGCCGAGGGCTGCCCTCTGGCTGCTGCCGCCAGTGAGGTGGCGCGGCAAGATGCTTCGGTGGGCGCCGGCTATACCAGCGGCTTCCGCCAGATGGTCGACTACATCAGCACCCGCTTGCCGGCCGGGGAAGGCCAGCGGCAGCAGGCGGTTGCCATCATGGCAGCGCTGGTGGGCGGCATCTCAGTGTCGCGAAATGTCTACAAAACCGACCCAAAACTGGCCGATGAAGTGCTGGAATCCATGCGTTCCATGCTCTTAAAGCTGAGCTAATTGCTACGGTTGACGTTTTGGGATTGCTTTCCTGAACTGTGCGCATAAGAATCTGGGATATTGCCCATACGCATTGTTCCGGAGAGCATCATTACTTCCTTTGCCGCACGTGTCGCCGCCATACTGCTGGCCTGTGCAAGCCTGCCACTCGCGCAGGCCGGGGAAGCTGTGCTCGATTCGCGGCTGAATGAGCAAATCATCATGGTTCCGGCTGGCCGCGCGCAGAGCGTGCAGTTGGAAACCACCGTTTTCCGTCCTCCGGGCCCTGGCCCGTTCCCGCTACTGATCGTCAACCATGGCAAAGCGCCCGGCAATCCTAAGCTGCAGGCACGCGACCGTTTCATTTACCTGGCGACTGCTTTCGTGCGGCGCGGCTATGCGGTGATGGTGCCGATGCGTACCGGATTCGCCAATTCGACCGGCAAATTCGTTGAATACGGCTGCAATATGACGGCCAATGGCTATGAGCAGGCCGGCGACATTGCCGATGTAGTGCGCTTCGCCCGCACCCAGCCTTGGGTCGACAATGAACATATCGTGCTGGCCGGCCAGTCTTTCGGTGGGCTGGCAAGCATGGCGGCAGCTACCCAGGACTTGCCGGGTGTGCGCGGCATCATGAATTTTGCAGGCGGGCTGAAAGTGCACGGCGATTTGTGCAACTGGCAGGGCGCCCTGGTCAAGGCCTTTGGCGAATATGGCCGCCGCAACAAGCTGCCAAGCATGTGGATGTATGGCGCGAATGACAGCTACTTCGGCCCGGATCTGGTGGCGCGCATGCACGGCGCTTTCACTGCGGCCGGCGGCAAGGCCGACCTGGTGGCATATGGCCCGTTCAAGAAAGACGCCCACGGTTTGCTGGGCAACCGCGATGGCGCTGCGGTCTGGCTGCCGGAAGTGGAACGCTTCCTGGCCGCTGTTGGCATGCCGACCCGCGAAGTCTATGCCTTGGCCGAACCGCCGGCGCAAAAGGCGACCCATTATGCGGCGCTGGATGACGTGAATGCCGTGCCATACCTGCCGCAACGCGGCCGGGAACAGTACCGTGAATTCCTCAAGAAGGCTACGCCACGCGCCTTTGCGATTTCGGCTACCGGTTCCTGGGGCTGGGCGGAAGAAGGCGAGAACACCAACGAGAAGGCGCTCGCGGCCTGCCAGGCGGCGAGCAAGGAGCCGTGCCGCCTGTATTCCGTTGACAATGATATCGTCTGGTCGGCCGAGCACGGCACTGCTGGCCGCAACTGATCACGCCAGCGTAAATCCGGCGACAAGGGTAAGCGCGGCACTCAAATAGCCGAGCGGGCGCTGGCCCCAGCGCATGCGGTGGGCCATTACGGCGCTGGCGCGGTGCAGGTGGACGAAGGCGTAACTGGCCAGCAGGTTTTGCAATGCGACCCAGGCATGCATCATGATCGCGGCGCCCAGCAGGGCGATGCCGCCGCCGCGCGCAATGGCGCTAAATTCCACGGCTACGGCAATAACCGCACCCTGTGCTATCCCCAGCATCATTCCCAGCATCGCCACCCGCAGCAGGCGCGGGTGAAAGTACTGGCGCTGCCATTGCGGTACCAGGCTGAGCGCATGCAATAAAAGTATGAGCGTCAGGCTCATCTGGTACAGGTCCAACATGGACGCCAGCGATTGAAAATTTTCCACGGTTGACCTCCCGTGCTGTGGCATCCTTATACTGACAATAACATGTTCCGCCGCAGGGCTACGCATGATACCCTGCGGTAAGCAACGCCATTTTGCGAGGTGAATCAGGGCATGATTCCTATTGCAGTGCAGGGTGCCAGCCGGGAGAGGAAACGCCAGCGGCCGAAAGGCCGGCAAGTCGACGCTGCTGCATTGCAGCAGGTGCAGGCCTTGCTGGGCGATCTGCCGCGCAGGCGGGATTTGCTGATCGAGTATTTGCATTTGATCCAGGATGCATATGGCTGCCTGTCGGCGGCGCACCTGGCGGCTTTGGCTTCCGAACTGCGGCTGGCGCAAGTTGAGGTCTTTGAAGTCGCGTCCTTCTATCACCATTTCGATATTGTTCGCGAGGGCGAGCATGCGCCGCCAGGGCTGACTGTGCGCGTTTGCGATGGCCTGTCGTGTGAGATGGCTGGCGCTGGCGAGATGCTGGCGCGCCTGCCTTCGTTGCTGGGGCGGGAGGTGAGGGTTGTCTCGGCGCCGTGCATCGGGCGTTGCGACCAGGCGCCGGCGGTGCTGGTTGGGCAGCGCGCGATAGGATTGGCAAGTAGTGAGGAGGTGTCGGCGGCCGTTGCTGCTGCAGCGGACGCGGTGGCACGGGACGCTCAAGCTGGCGGCGTGGTCGCGAGCGGCGATGCCGGCGCATTCACGGTGCTGGGCGAATGCCAGTCCGGGGCGAGGTCGGTGGAGTCGGTGATTGCGGAACTTGAGGATTCTGGCCTGCGTGGGCTGGGCGGGGCTGGCTTCCCTGCTGGCCGCAAGTGGCGCATCGTCCGCAATGAGCCGGGGCCGCGCCTGATGGCGGTCAATATTGATGAAGGCGAGCCCGGCACCTTTAAAGACCGCTTCTACCTCGAACGCAATCCGCCGCAATTCATCGAAGGCATGCTGATCGCCGCCTGGGCAACCGGTATCGACGAAATCTACATTTACCTGCGTGACGAATACCACGATTGCCGCAAGGTGCTGCAGAAAGAGCTGGCGCGGCTCGGCCCCGGCACGGCGCGAGTGCAGCTTCGTCGCGGGGCCGGCGCCTACATCTGCGGCGAAGAATCCGCAATGATCGAATCGATCGAAGGCAAGCGCGGCATGCCGAGATTGAGGCCGCCTTACGTGGCCCAGGCAGGACTGTTCGGCCGCCCAACGCTGGAGCACAACTTTGAAACCCTGTACTGGGTACCGGAGATCCTGGCGAAAGGTGCCGCATGGTTCGCCAGCCATGGCCGTAATGGGCGCAAGGGCCTGCGCTCGTTCTCGGTTTCCGGCCGCGTGAAACAGCCCGGCGTCAAGCTCGCACCAGCCGGCATCACGGTGCAAGAACTGATCGACGAATACTGCGGCGGCATGCTGGATGGGCACCAGCTATACGCCTACCTGCCGGGCGGAGCATCGGGCGGCATCCTTCCCGCCAGAATGAACAACATTCCGCTCGACTTCGATACCCTGCAACCGTACGGATGCTTCATCGGTTCCGCCGCCATCATCGTGCTATCGCAGCATGACAGTGCGCGGGCTGCGGCCCGTAACATGATGCGCTTCTTCCGCCACGAATCCTGCGGCCAATGCACGCCATGCCGCGTAGGCACCGCCAAGGCGGCTGAACTGATCGAGTCGCCAGAGTGGGATGCCCGCCTGCTTGGAGAATTGTCGCAGGTGATGCGCGACGCCTCGATCTGCGGGCTTGGACAGGCAGCGCCAAATCCGGTCGACTGCGTGCTGAAATACTTTCCGCACGAGGTAACGCGATGATCGCCTTCGAGCTCAATGGCCGCGCAGTGCAGGCAGCAGAGGGAGAGACCCTGCTGCAGGCGGCACGCCGCGAAGGCATCGAGATTCCGCATCTTTGCTACAAGGACGGCATGGCGCCAGCCGGCAACTGCCGCGCGTGCATGGTGGAGATCGATGGTGAACGCGTGCTGGCGCCATCGTGCTGCCGCCACCCGGCGCAGGGAATGAAAGTCAGCACAGACAGCCCGCGAGCGCTGGCGGCGCAAAAAATGGTGCTGGAACTGCTGCTCGCCGACATGCCCGAACAGGCCCATACGCGCCACAATGAACTCGATCGCTGGGCAGCAAGCCTTGCCGTCGGCAAGCCCCGTTTCGCAGCCCGCCAGCAGCCCCCGAGTGACCTCACGCATGCCGCCATTGCCGTCAACCTCGACGCCTGCATCCAATGCACACGCTGCCTTCGCGCCTGCCGCGACGAGCAAATGAATGACGTGATCGGCCTTGCCTGGCGCGGCGACCATGAAAAGATCGTATTCGACATGGACGACCCGATGGGCGCATCCACGTGCGTGGCATGCGGTGAATGCGTGCAAGCCTGTCCGACCGGTGCCTTGATGCCGGCGCGCGACGCGGCGCTGGCCGTGCCGGACAAGCGAGTCGACTCGGTCTGCCCCTATTGCGGCGTGGGCTGCCAGCTCACCTACAACGTCAAGAACAACAGGATACTGTTTGTTGAAGGCCGTAATGGACCGGCCAACCAGGGAAGGCTGTGCGTGAAAGGCCGCTATGGCTTCGATTACGCACACCACCCGCACCGCCTGACCAGGCCACTGGTGCGCCGCGCGGATGCGCCGCCAAAGTCGGGCGACTTCACCATGGATCCCGAGCGCGTGTATGACATATTCCGTGAAGCGAGCTGGGAAGAAGCGCTGGCGCTGGCTGGCGGCAAGCTGGCAGCCATTCGCGATACGCATGGCCCGCGCGCGCTGGCCGGTTTCGGTTCGGCGAAGGGCAGTAACGAGGAAGCCTACCTGTTCCAGAAGCTGGTGCGCACTGGCTTTGGCAGCAATAACGTCGACCATTGCACGCGGCTGTGCCACGCCTCCTCGGTAGCGGCGCTGCTGGAAGGGATTGGTTCGGGCGCGGTCTCCAACCCGGTCAAGGATGTGATGAAGGCCGAGGTTGTGATACTGATCGGCGCTAATCCTGCGGTCAATCACCCGGTGGCAGCGACCTGGATCAAGAACGCCGTGCGGCAGGGGACTAAGCTGGTGGTCTGCGATCCGCGACGTTCCGAGCTGTCGCGCATCGCCCACCGCTTCCTGCAATTCAAGCCCGATACCGACGTGGCGCTGCTGAATGCGATGATGAACGTGATCGTTACAGAAGGGCTGGTGGACAAGGACTTCATCTCCAGCCGCACCATTGGCTACGATGAACTGGCGGCGAATGTGGCTGATTACAGCCCGGAAGCCATGGCGCCGATCTGCGGCATCGAAGCCGCGACCATTCGCGAGGTGGCGCGCCTGTACGCCGGGTCGCGCGCCTCGATGATCTTGTGGGGCATGGGAATCTCGCAGCACGTGCATGGCACCGATAATGCGCGCTGCCTGATTGCACTGTCCCTGATGACGGGACAGATTGGCCGGCCGGGCACTGGATTGCATCCGCTGCGAGGACAGAACAATGTGCAGGGCGCATCCGACGCCGGCCTTATCCCGATGATGTACCCCGATTACCAGCGCGTCACCGAGCCTGCGGCAAAAGCCCGCTTCGAAAATGCCTGGGGGCTGGCACCGGGCACGCTGGACGACAGGCCCGGCCTGACCGTAGTGGAAGTAATGGATGCCGCCGCCGCTGGGCGGGTCAAAGGCATGTACATCATGGGCGAGAATCCCGCCATGTCCGACCCCGATGCCAACCACGCGCGCGCGGCTCTTGCCACGCTGGAGCACCTGGTAGTACAGGACATCTTCCTCACCGAAACGGCCTACCTGGCCGACGTGATCCTGCCCGCCAGCGCGTTCCCGGAAAAGACCGGCAGCTTCACCAACACCGACCGGCTGGTGCAGATTGGGCGGCAAGCGCTGGCGCCGCCCGGAGACGCGCGGCAGGATTTGTGGATCATCCAGCAGGTTGCGCAGCGGCTTGGCCTCGACTGGCTGTACGCCAGCGCTGCCGACGTGTTCGAAGAAATGCGGCACGTGATGCCAAGCATCGCCGGCATCACCTGGGAGCGCCTGGAGCGCGAACATGCGGTGACCTATCCTTGCCATGAAGAGGGCGACCCCGGCACGCCGGTAGTATTTACGCAGGACTTCCCGCGCGAGACTGGCCGTGCGCGTTTTGTGCCCGCCGACATCATCCCGGCCGACGAAAGGCCGGACGCCGACTATCCGATGGTGTTGATCACCGGCCGCCAGCTTGAACACTGGCACACCGGCAGCATGACGCGCCGCACGGCGGTTCTGGATGCGATTGAGCCGGACCCGGTAGCCCTGGTACACCCGCTGGACCTTGCAGCCCTCGGCGGCAAGCCCGGCGACGTGGTGACCATCGCTTCGCGGCGCGGACAGGTCTCGCTGTACGCACGCGCCGATGACAGCTCGCCACGCGGCGCAGTCTTCGTACCGTTCTGCTATTACGAAGCGGCGATCAACAAGCTGACCAATCCCGCACTTGACCCGTTTGGCAAGATCCCCGAATTCAAGTACTGTGCAATCAAAGTCACGCTGGGCGGAACGGTCGGCGCCCAGTCCAGTTTTGGCGGCGGCAAGGCAATGGAGGCAGCAGGCGCATGAGACTACCGGAGATGACACAGGCCAGCGTGCCATTGACGCAGGAGGTGGAAGCGATCGACGAAAAGGGACGCCGCTCGCTGATCCACATTCCTGCCGAACGCCCGCTGACGGTGTATGTGGACAAGCGGGAGCTGGTCACCCTGATGACGCTTGGCGGCGCACCGGAAGCACTGGTGCTCGGCTACCTGCGCAACCAGCGGCTGGTGCGTTCGATAGAAGATGTGGAATCGATCCACGTCGACTGGTCGGTTGGCGCCGCGGCCGTCAAAACGCGCGCCGGCGTCGCCGATATCGAAGAACGCACCTCGCGCAAGGTGGTGACGACAGGCTGCGGCCAGGGCTCCGTGTTCGGCGACCTGATGGACGAAGTGGACGAAATCGTCTTGCCGCCCGACGCACGGCTGAAGCAGTCCGGCGTGTACCGGATCGTCGAGACCATCCGCACGCTGCAGTCGATCTACAAGCAGGCCGGTTCAGTGCACGGCTGCGCCTTGTTCACGCAGGCTGGCGAACTTCTGTACTTCGTTGAAGACGTAGGCCGCCACAATGCAGTCGACTCGATCGCCGGCAAAATGTGGCTGGACGGTGTGGAGGGCGGCGACAAAGTGTTCTACACGACTGGCCGCCTGACCTCCGAAATGGTGATCAAAGGCGCGCAGATGTCGATACCCTTCCTGCTGTCGCGCTCCGGCACCACGCAAATGGGGCACAGCGTCGCCACGCGCCTCGGCATGACCCTGCTGGCCCGCTGCACCGGCCGCCACTTCCTGCTGCTGACCTCACCGCAACGCCTGATCCCCGAACCCGAGTTGGCCGAGCTACCGCCGAGGCCGTGTCCCACCATGGGGTCACACCCCAAGTGTGACACGGACTCGGCTGTGGGTTCGGCTGAGGCCGTGTCACACTTGGGGTGTGACCCCATGGTGGGACACGAGCTCGGCCGGGAGGTGTGATGGGGCTGATGGAGGCGGTGCGCGGGGCTTTTGGGCTGCTCTTCAATGGCGACCCTGTGCTGTGGCGGATTGTGTGGATTTCGGTCAGCACCAGCGTGCTGGGCTTGTTGATTGCGGCGCCGTTTGCGGTGGCGGGCGGCTATGCCATTGCGATGACGCAGTTTCGCGGGCGGCGGGTGGTGATCTGGCTGGTGCAGGCGGCGTTGTCGCTGCCGACGGTGCTGATCGGCCTCCTGCTGTACATGATGCTGTCGCGCCACGGCCCGATGGGCGGGCTGCAGTGGCTGTTCTCGCAGCCTGGCATTGTGGCGGGGCAGGTGGTGATTGCGATGCCGGTGCTGCTGGCCTTTACGCTGGCGGCGGTGCAGGCGGCCGATCCGCGCTTTGCGGAAACCGCCATTGCGCACGGCGCTTCGCCGTGGCGCGTGATGTCGACGCTCCTGTATGAGGTGCGCTTTGGCGTGATGGCGGCGATTATCAGCGGCTTCGGGCGCGTGATTTCTGAAGTCGGCTGCGCCATGATGGTGGGTGGGAATATCGCTGGCGAAACGCGGACCATCACAACTGCCATTGCACTGGAAACAAGCAAGGGCGAATTCGCGCAGGGCATTGCCTTGGGCGTGGTGCTCGTCACCATCGCGCTGGCAATGAACGGCGCCTTGATGGTATTGCAGGGCGATGCCCATGCCGCCAGGGGACGGGGATGAGGCCCATGCTTTCGATCGCCCGCCTGACCAAACGCTATGGAGAAAACCTGCTGTTCGACCTGCAGGACTTCAAGCTCGATGCAGCTCGCGCCTACGTCCTGACCGGCATGAACGGCGCGGGCAAAAGTACCCTGTTGCGCGTGCTGGCTGGCCTGGCGCCTGCGGATGCGCAGGGCGTTCACTTCGCGGGCGAAGCGGTGACGCTGGCGCCTTATCCCGCGGCGTTGCGGCGCGAGATCGTGTATGTGCACCAGCATCCAGTGATGTTTTCGACCAGCGTGGCGGGGAATATCGGCTACGGCCTGAAAGCACGGGGCATCGCGCGCGCCGAAGCTGCAAGCCTGGTGGACGAGGCAATGCACTGGGCTGGCGTGCAGCATTTGCGCGGCGGCCAGCCGGCCACTTTGTCCGGCGGTGAAAAGCAGCGTGTAGCACTGGCCCGCGCGAAGGTGCTGCATCCGCGCCTGTTGCTGCTTGATGAACCGACTGCCAGCCTGGATGGCGAGGCGCGCGAACAGGTACTGGCTTTGATTCCTTCGCTGACCCAGTCGGGCAGCACCGTTGTCATGGCTTGCCACGACCGTGACCTGATCAACCTGCCGGACGTGCGGCGCCTGAAGCTGCGCGACGGCCAACTTGAGGAGAAGTGAATGAAACGCAGGCTCCTGCTTACTCTTGCCGTGGCTTATGCGCTGTCCGGCAGCGCCTTTGCCCAGCAGATTATCCGGCTGTCCACCACCACCAGCACGGAAAACTCCGGTTTGCTGGCCTATCTGCTGCCGGCCTTCGAGGCCAGGACCAACAGCAAGGTGCATGTTATTTCGGTCGGAACCGGCAAGGCGCTTGAGCTGTCGAAAAATGGCGACGTGGACGTGACACTGGTGCATGCCCGCGCGGCGGAAGATAAATTCGTTGCCGACGGATGGGGCATCGACCGGCGCGACGTGATGTATAACGACTTCATCGTGGTCGGTCCAGCCAGCGATCCGTCGGGCATCAAGGGTGGCAAGGATGTCCTGGCTGCCTTCCGCAAGTTGGCGGGCGGGCCGGCGAAGTTCATTTCGCGCGGCGACAATTCCGGCACGGACATCATGGAGAAAGCCTATTGGAAGCAGGTGGGCAGCCAGCCGACCGGTCCGCAATACGTGTCGGCGGGCCTGGGCATGGGCGAAGTGCTGAATATGGCGGCCGAGATGGGAGGCTATACCCTGACCGACCGTGCGACCTACGGTGTGTACCAGGCCAAGACAGGATTGGCGCTGATGGTGGAGGGCGACCAGCGCATGTTCAACCCGTACGGCATTATCGCGACCAATCCAGCCAGGCATCCGGGGGTGAATTACAAGGGGGCACGCCAGCTGATCGACTGGATTACCTCGCCGGAAGGGCAAGCAAAGATTGCGCAATTCCGCCCGGGCGGCCAGCAGTTGTTCTTCCCCAGCGCCAAAACGGACTAACCCCTTTGCAGCCAGGCCAGGAGGGCATCGGCCACGGCGCCTGGATTCTCGCGCTGGGGAAAGTGCCCGACTCCGGCCAGCAGTGCGCGGTGATAAGGCCCGCTGAACAGGTGTTCCCGATGCTCCGAGGTTTGCGGGCTATTGGCGCCATCTTCCGTGCCATGCAAAGTGAGGGTCGGCACGCTGATCACGGATTCGTGCCGCAGCCGTTCCTCTTGCATGGCGTAGTGGGGATCGGGGAGCGCCAGGCCCCAGCGGTGGCGGTAGGAGTGCAGCGTTACATCCACCCAGTCCGGGTTGTCCCAGGCATGCATGGCGTCGTGGAAAACGCCTTCGCCAAAGTGCCAGGAGGGCGACCAGGTACGCCATAACAGCAGGGCGAATTCGCGCCGCTCCTTGCGCAGGGCTTCGGCGCCGCGATCGGTCGCCATATACCAGTGGTACCAGTAATTGCGCGCCTGGTGCAGGCTTAGTGCCTGGTTCGGGTCATTGGTTCCCCAGCCCACCGACAGCGCCATGCAGCGCATCACGCGTTCCGGCGCAAGGAGGGACGCGTTGTAAGCCGCGCGCGCTCCCCAGTCGTGGCCGACCACATTGAATCGTTCGATGCCTAGCGCTGTCGCAAAGTCCAGCAGGTCTTGCGCAAGGGCGCTGAGCTGGCCGCTGCGCGGTGTGGCGGGGTTGAGGAAGCGGGTTTCGCCGAAGCCGCGCAGGCTTGGCACGATCAGGCGGTAGCCGGAGCCGGCGAGGTAGGGCAGTACGCCATCCCAGGTGTGCATATCATCCGGCCAGCCATGCAGCAGGAAAATCGGCTCCCCCTGCATGTCGCCATGCTGGCGGAAGGCAATGCGCAAGCGGTCGGTATTCATGTATTCCATGTTGCCTCCTGGCTGGCGAAGCGTGCCCTCAGGATTATAAGCCTGCGCTATACTGGATCGTATGGAAAACTTGCATATCGTCTGTCCCCACTGCGACGCGGTCAACCGTGTGCCTTCGGTGCGCCTGGAGGAAGAGGCTACCTGTGGCAAATGCCAGCGGCCCTTGTTCACCGGCCACCCGGTGGACTTGTCTACGGAACGCTTCCTCAAGCATATTGAGCGCAACGACATTCCTGTGCTGGTGGACTTCTGGGCGCCTTGGTGCGGTCCTTGCCGCACAATGGCTCCGTTCTACGAGCAGGCGGCCCAGCACCTGGAGCCGTATTTCCGTGTGGTGAAGGTCAATACCGAGGCGGAACAGCAACTTGCTGCGCGTTATGCCATTCGCAGCATTCCTACGCTGGCGGTCTTTAAAGGCGGCCGCGAACTGGCGCGCCAGGCGGGGGCGATGGACAGCAAGAGCATTATCGCCTGGGTGCAGCAGCACCTGCGCTAAACCCGCGCCAGCCAGTTTCGAATTCCATCGATCGAGCGGAAGTCGGCCACAGAGCGGCATTCAATGCCGGGGTGGCGCGCCGAGAACATCTTCGACAAGGCATTTCCTGGTCCGAGTTCCAGGGCGAAAGTGATGCCGCGCTCGGCGCACGCGTCCATGCATTCTGTCCACAATATTGTTTCGGCGAGTTGGCGCGAGAGGTGGCTGATTGCGGCTTGCTGCTCGCGAATGGGCATGGCGTCGATGCCGGCCAGGACTGGAGCCTGCAATGTACCGAAATCTTCTTGCGTGAGCAACTCTGCGAACGGTCCGACCGCATCTTGCAGGTAAGGCGTGTGCGAGGCCACTGAGACCGGCAGCGGTGCAATGCGGGCACCGGGGATCGATATGGTGGCGGCATTGGCGGCGGGGCCGCCGGCGATGCAGCTATCTTCGCCTGTTTCTATCGCGATGTGGAATCCATGCGGCGCCAACAGTGGGCGCAGGGTTGCTGTGCGGCGGCCGCTGATGGCCAGCATGGCATGCGGTTCACCGGGCACCACGCAGGCGTCCATCAGGGCGGCACGTTGCGCTGCGAGGGCGACGGTGCGTTCTGGCTTGAACGCGCCTGCCACGCCGTAGGCAGCCAGTTCGCCGACGCTATAGCCGGCTACCAGCGCTGGCGGCGGGCAATCGTGGCGCAGGGCTTCCCACATGGCGAGGGTACTGGCGACGATGGCAGGCTGGGCGCTGCGGTTGCTGAACATTGCACCCGGATCGGACAGGCCGGGCAGGGATGGCGCGAGTTGCGCCAGCAACGCCGCACCTTGCGGGTCGCTGCGGGCCAGGTCGTACATGGCGGCGTGCTGGCCGCCCTGGCCTGGGCAGAGGATCAGCAGGCGGCTCGTCATGGTGGCGGCATGGTGGCCAGGCTGTGCACCAGGCAGGTTGCCGCCAGCAGGTCGGCGGCACCTCCGGGTGAAAGCCGCTGCTCGGTGAAGTGCTTGTGGCATTGCAGCGCGTATTTTTGCCAATGCGGGTTGGCGGTGCCGCCTTGTTCCAGGAACTGGCGCGCAGCGTTGCGTACCGTGTCGGCTCCTGCGGCTCCGCCGCGGTGGTAGATGTTGGTGTCGCTGATGTGTGCCATCAGGGCGAAGATGGCGTCGACGCGGGCGTGATGCATGGGGGCGCGGCGGGCCAGCGTGGCTTGCAGGGCGGGCAGGCCGACGTCGAAGACTGACGGCAGGCCAAGGGCGCCTTCTTCGCGGGCGCCGCTGGCGGCATGCTGGGTCGCGGCCTGCAGGCCATGAGAGTCGCCCGTTGCGCGTGTGTGGGCGGCCAGCTCTTCGCCCCAGTGCAGCAGCAGGGCGGTTCGCAGGGCGGCTGGCGTTAATGCCATGCGCAGGGCGCGCACGCGGCCCATGGCGGCGCAAAGCAGGCCGAGGGCGAAGATGGCGCCGCGGTGGGTGTTGATGCCTTTGGTGGCGGCCATCATGCGCTTTTCTGCGGCGATGCCGAGTCTTTTCAGTTCGGCGAAGGGGGCGCCGTCGTAGCCAGCCTTGCAGATGCGAGCGTAGTAGTGCCGCAGCGAGAACAGGCTGCGCATGAAAGTAGTGGCGTCCATGTCGGTGTGGCTGCCGTTGTCGACCAGGGAGACCAGGCCGGGCTTGGGGTAGAGGGCCAGTTCCTGGTACAGGCTGCGCACCGCGCGCAGGGCGACTTCGCGGGAGAGTGCGTGTGCGGCGTGGCGGTGCGGCTTTGAGGTGGCGGTGAGCCGGGCGGCTGCTGCCAGGACGCGTGCTTGTTGTGTCGCGTCGATCGCGGTGGCGCTCATGCTGGCTCCAGTTCTGCGCGCAGTTCGGCACGCGTGCCGAGTTTTACGCTGGATTGCGATTTGACCAGGACGCGCTCGGTATGGGCGCGGGCTGTGAACCATTCTTTCCACGCCACCGCCTGGCCGCTGGGGAAAATGATCTCTCCGTCCAGCGGCAGTTCGTCGAGGTAGCTGGCCAGTAGCAGGGTGCCATCGTCCAGTTCAGCGCTGCTGCGGGGACGGAACAGCAGGTCGATGTCGGAGGTTTCGCGCAGGTAGGCCTGGCCTGTCAGTGCTTGCAGGGCGAGTGAGCCGAACACGCGAAGGTCGAGGCTTGCGCTGTCCTGTGCCAGGCGGGCGAACGGCGCTTGCCAGCGGCCTGGCAAGGCGTGGACTACGGCGTCCAGGGGTAGAGGGGAGCTGTAACGGGCGATGTGCCGTGCCGGGATGCGCAATGGAAGGCGTAGTTTCGCTCCGCTGGCCGCGTCGGGCGGGGCAGCGAGGCCGAGGAAGGCATCGTCGGCGTGCATTTCGGCGCACACCGAGGCATGCGGGTTGGCCAGCGCTGGCGCGTGTGCCGCGTCGTCGCGGCGGCGGACTACCAGCGGCCAGCCGGCATTGGCCCAGCGTGTGATTGCGGCATGGGCAGGCGTATCAGGCGTGGCGGTGGCCAGCACATGCTGCCAGCCGTCGGGCGTCAGCCACGCCAGGTCATGCCGCGCGAACATCGCTGCCGCCGACGATGGCTTCAATGACCGGCTGCGCTGCCCTGCGGCCGCCGCGCAGCAGGCCAAGGGCGCTGCGCTGGTCGTCGCGCGGCGCGTCGGCGATGGCATGTGCAAGGTGAGCTGCGAGGTCGCCGTCCCAGATTGCCTGCAAGCCGCCCATGCGCAGGTAATTCTCCGGCCCCGGCGCGAAGACGGGATTGCTGCGCGCCAGCTCCACCAATTTCTCTTCAGGCACTTTGGTGATGCGCGCCATCGCCGGCAAGCCCATGACGCGGATGGTGGCGTCGGGCAGGGCGTAGCAGGCATCGGCCATCAAGCCGCTGGTGATGAAACCGCCGGACAAGGCCTGGTCGTACACCAGGCCGATAATGCGGTGACCCAGGTGGCGCGCCAGGTCGATGCACTTGCCCAGGTGGGCCATATAGCTATTAATGCCCAACATTTCGTCGCGATGGCGCAGGCGCTGCCCTTGCGTGTCAACCAGCAGCACGATCGGGCGGCCCGGATGGCTGCGCACGGTCGCCAGAACGGCCTTGGCCTGGGCCAGCGCGATTTCCACACCGATCGGCGCGTGCCCGGTGGTGCCGATTACGCTGACGGTTTGCCCGTCCACACGCGCGGTGCCGTTCAGGAATTGCTCATGTTCCACGATGTTGTGCCCGCCGGGGAACAGGGCGTCGGCCAGTACTTTCCAATCCATTGTCATGCTCCCAACCGGTAAGGCGCCGCGGCGGCGGTGAAGGAATCGATATCCAGCATCGGGACGTCCTGCGGCGCGGCGATGCCCAGCGCGGACCAGATGTCAGCCGGGTCGCGCCGGCCGCCAAAGCGTTCGATGCGTTGCTCCAGCATGGCTTGTTCCGCTTCCAGGCTGGCCAGCGTCAATTCAACTGTGCCGCTACGGGCTTCCGCGATGGCGTCCAGCGCGGCCTGGCGGAAGGCTGGAATGCTGTCCTCCACAATGCGCTGCACGTCGCCGAGCAGGTAGCGGTGCTTGCCGCCGGTGGTGCGCCAGACCAGGGCGCGGTCGCGCGAATCAAATTCTTCGACGCCGTTGGCGGTTTCGATCACTTCGGGCCCCGACATGGCCAGGCGGCCTTCCTCCGAGATCACCAGCGAATTGGCGCAGCGCGCGACGATGCCCATGCCGCCGAAAGCGCCATTGGAGCCGCCGATCAACACCACGACCGGAATGCCGGCGGCGCGCACGTCCAGCACGGCGCGCATCACTTCCGATACAGCGATCAGGCCCGCATTGGCCTCGTGCAGCCGCACGCCTCCGGTTTCCAGCAAGAGAAGCACTGCGGACGGACGGTCGAGCAGGGCGCGGCGCAGCAGGCCAACCAGCTTGGCGCCATGCACCTCGCCCACGGCGCCGCCCATGAAGCCGCCTTCCTGCGCGGCGGCGAAAACAGTCAGGCCGCCCAATATAGCGCGGCCCACAACCACGCCGTCGTCGAACGACACCGGCGCATTGAGTTGCGCCAGGTGCGGGCTGACGACGCGTTGCGCAGGGCCGATGAATTCTTCGAAGCTGTCGAACAGCGCCAGGCGCTCTCGCGCATTGGCTTCCAGGTAGCTGCTCATTTGCCTTCTCCCAGCATGGATTCCACCGCCTGGTCGAGGCGCAGGCTGACTACGGCAGGCGTCGCGCCCATGTCGTTGATGGCGATGCGCGCGTCGGCCAGTTGCCAGCGCTCGTGAAAGTCGGTGATCACGGCTTGCCAGATCGGGCCGAAGCCAACTGCGGCAGTCTGGATGCCTACTTCGCAAGCGCCGCCCAGCGGCGTGCTTTCGATCAGTACTTCCAGGTTGCCCGAGCTGACCACGCCGACGATGCGCGGTTCGGCCGACAGCGAACGGCGGCCTTGTTCGAATCGGTAATTGAGTGTTTCCATCTTGGCTCCTACCAGTTGCGGAAGCGCTTGGGCGGGTCATACAGGCCGCCGGACGCTCGCACGAGGTCTTTCATGTTCTTCGCCGCCAGCAGGTCGCGGGTGGCTTGGCGCTTGTCGATGCCCAGGTCTTCGGCGCGCGTGATGATGCCGCGGTCGCGCAGGTTTTCCACCATGCGCTTGTCGCGCTGCAGGCCGAACGGCGTGTAGCCCGCCACGCCGCGGATGGCCTGTTCGCGCTCCTCGGCGCTGCGGCATAGCAGCAGGTTGGCAATCCCTTCCTCGGTCAGGATATGGGTCACGTCGTCGCCGTAGATCATTACGGGCGGAATCGCCATCTTAGCCTGTTCGCCCAGTTCCCAGGCATCCAGCCGTTCGACAAAGGCCGGCTGCATGTGTTCGCGGAAGGTTTCTACCATCTGCACCACCAGCTTCTGGCCGCGAGGGATGGTGCCGCTGCCCTGGCGCGCCTGCTCGCCGGCCTTCAGCCATGCGGGGCTGGCGTGGCGCCTGCCGCGTGCATCGGCGCCCATATTCGGCGCGCCACCGAAACCGGAAATGCGGCCCAGTGTGGCGGTGGACGAATTGCCGGCCAGGTCGATTTGCAAGGTGGAGCCGATGAACATGTCGCAGGCATAGTGGCCTGCAGCCTGGCAGTACGCGCGGTTGCTGCGCATTGAGCCATCCGGGCCAACCGCGAAGACGTCGGGGCGTGCGCGGATGTAGTTCTCCATGCCCAGTTCTGAGCCGAAGGAGTGGATCGATTCAACGAAGCCGGCTTCAATGGCCGGAATGAGCGCTGGATGCGGATTCAGCGCCCAGTTGGTGGCGATCTTGCCGCGCAGGCCGAGCGAAGCGCCGTAGGTCGGCAGCAGTAGTTCGATGGCTGCGGTGTCGAAGCCGATGCCGTGGTTCAGGCGCTGCACCTGGTACTCGGCGTAGATGCCCTTGATTGCCATCATTGCCATCAGCACCTGGATTTCGGAGATCTGCGCCGGGTCACGAGTGAACAGCGGTTCGATATAGTAGGGCGTCGGCGACTGCACGACAAAATCGACCCAGTCGCCCGGCACGTCGATGCGCGGCAGTTCATCCACAATGCGGTTGACCTGCACGATCACGATGCCATTCTTGAAGGCTGTGGCTTCGACGATGGGCGGTGTGTCCTCCGTATTCGGCCCGGTGTACAGGTTGCCGTTGCGGTCGGCCGCCTCCGCCGCGACCAGGGCCACGCGCGGCGGCAGGTCGATGAAATAGCGGCTGAACAGCTCCAGGTAGGTGTGGATGGCGCCGATATTCAGCTTGCCGGCCGCCGCCAGCTTAGCGACGCGCGCAGCTTGCGGACCGGAGAAAGAGAAATCCAGTTTCGACGCAACGCCGCGCTCGAACACGTCCAGGTGCTCGGGCAAAGCCAGCACCGATTGCAGCATGTGCAGGTCGTGCACACGCTGCGGATCGAGCCCCGCCAAGGCTTGCGCCAGGAAGTCAGCCTGCTTCTGGTTGTTGCCTTCGATGCAAACGCGGTCGCCGTTTTCCAGCACCGCGTGCAGCAGGTCGGAAATGCGGGCCGCCGGCAGCGCCTTGCCGGCCAGCTCGCCACCGAGCACGCTGCGCGCGCGTGCCAGGCGATCGTTGCGGTTGCGCTGAAGGCTGTCCCACACGCGGATTGGGGCATTCATTTACTTGGCTCCCATGATCATGTCGGGCAGGCCTGTGGCAATGGCGGGGAAGATGCACAGCAGGATCACGGCGGCCACCATCAGCAGCAGGAAAGGCAGTACGCCCCAGATCACGTCACGCAAGGGAATGTCCGGTGCGATGTTCTTGATGACGAAGATGTTCAGGCCCACCGGCGGATGGATCAGGCCCATTTCCATCACCACGGTCATGACGATGCCGAACCACACCAGGTCGAAGCCTGCTTCGCGCAGCGGCGGCAGGATGATTGGCGCCGTCATCAGGATGATCGATACCGGCGGGAGGAAGAATCCCAGCACCACAACAAGCACCAGGATGGTTGCCAGCAGCACCCACTTCGACAGGTGCATGCCAACCACCCAGCTCGCTGCAGCCTGGCTGATATGCAGGTAGCTCATGACGTAGGAATACAGCAGCGACATGCCGATAATCAGCAGCAGCATGGTCGATTCCTTGATGGTGGACGACAGGATCGGCGACATGTCCTTCGGCCGCCAGGCCCCGTACACCACGGCGATCAGCACCAGTGCGAGCAGGGCACCCAGGCCGGCCGTTTCGGAAGGCGTGGCAAAGCCGCCGTACAGTGCCACCATCACGCCGATCAGCAGCACGATGAAGGGCAAGACGCGCGGCAGCATTTCAACTTTTTCGCGCAGGGTGAAATGCTCGTCTTCCAGGTAGGCCGACTTGACGCCGCCGTTCTGGTAGGCGGCCAGCGCCAGTTGGTATTCGGCGCGTGCGCGGTAGACCGCATAGCCGGCAAACAGCAGCACCAGCAGCACGCCGGGGCCGATACCCGCCAGGAACAGGCGGCCCAGCGACTGTTCCGCTGCCACCGCGTACAGGATCATGGTGATCGACGGCGGCAGCAGGATGCCGAGCGTGCCGCCGGCCGCGATGATGCCGGCCGCGAAACCAGGCGAATAGCCGCGCTTGCGCATTTCGGGAATGCCGGCGGAACCGATTGCCGAACAGGTGGCAGGCGACGAACCGGCCATGGCTGCAAACAGCGCGCAGGCAAACACGTTGGCGATACCCAGGCCGCCCGGCACCTTGTGCAGCCAGGTGTGGATGGCCGAATACAGGTCTTTGCCAGCAGGCGATTTACCGATGGCCGCGCCCTTCAGGATGAACAGCGGGATCGAAAGAAGGGTGATCGAAGCCATTTCCTCGTACACGTTCTGGGTCACCGTGTCGAGCGAACTGGCAGGCATGAAGAAGTACATGAAGGTGGTCGCCACGATGCCCAGCGCATAAGCGATCGGCATGCCGGAGAACATGACCACCAGGGTGACGATGCCGTACAGGGCACCCAAAGTCAGTTCGCTCATTTTGCGGCTCCTTTATCGGTGATGCGAGCCAGCACTTGCAGCAGGATCTGCAGGGTCAGCAAGGTCATGCCGGCCGCCATCATGGAATAGGGAATCCAGAGCGGCGGCGCGAATGTGGAGGTGGTGGTCTGGCCGTCCACCCAGGCTTCATGCCACAGCGTCCACGATTTCCAGGAGAAGAAGGCGCAGAATACGAAGGACAGCAGGTCGACAATGAACAGGCGCACCGCGTTGACCTTGGGCGGCAGGATGGCGGCCAGCGCTTCGATGCCGATATGGCCGCGGAAGCTTTGTACATAGGCGCAGCAGAAGAAGGTGACGCCAACCAGCATGAAGATTGATGCTTCGTCCTGCCAGTCCGTCGGCGCATGGAAGAAATAGCGCGACACCACGGAATAGGTGAGGATCAGTGCCGTGGTCACCATCGCCACCATGGACAGGACCAGCAGGCCCTGGTTCACTTTCGCCAGCAGTGCAGCGACCACCGACAGGCCGGGAGCCTGCGGCAGCGCCGCCTCCTTGGGCGGATTGAGTTCGAATCCGTGGCTCACAGCGTTTTCTCCGCAAGGGCCAGCAGCTTGGCGCAATTCTCGTTTCGTTCGCCGTAATCCTTCCAGGCAGTGGTGCGGGCGATGGCTTGCCATTTCTTGACGGTGGCCGCGTTCAGGTCGACCACCTTGGCGCCGGCTTTCTGGTAGACCGTGGCCACTTGCGAGTCGTCGGCCTGGGCCGCGGTCTTGGCGAACGCTTCCAGTTCGGCGCCAACGGCCATGATGGCGGCCTGCTGGTCTTTCGGCAGGCGCTCGTAAGCGGCACGCGACATCATCAGGGGTTCGAACATGAACCAGTATGCGGTGCCGCGCCCGGTGGTCAGCGCTTTCGATACTTCTTCGAGGCGGAAGGAAATCAGGGAGGTGGAAGAGGTCAGCGCCGCGTCCATTGCGCCGGTCTGCATGGCGGCGTAGATTTCATTGGAAGGCAGCGACACCACGGCGGCGCCGGCGGCTTTCAGGATCAGGTCCATCTCGCGCGAACCGCCGCGGATCTTCATGCCCTTGGCATCTTCCGGATCGACCACCGGCTTGACGCGCGAAGCGACGCCGCCCGCCTGCCAGATCCAGCTCACCAGCACCACGCCTTTTTCCCACAGGAGCTGCGTCAGCGCCTTGCCGATCTCCTGGTTCTTCCAGCCGTAGCCTTGCTCATACGAGGTGACCAGGCCGGGCATCAGGCCGATGTTCACTTCCGGGACTTCGCCACCAGCGTAGGACAGCGGCACCAGCGACAAGTCCAGCGCACCCTTGCGCATGGCCGAGAACTGGGCGTTGGTCTTCATCAGCGAGGAGCCAGGGTAGATGGCGAACTTCAAAGCACCCTTGGTGCGCTTCTCCACTTCCGCAGCGAACATGCGCGTCAGGCGGTCGCGGAAGTCGCCCTCGGCCAGGGTGCCGCCGGGGAACTGGTGCGAAATCTTCAGCGAGCCGGTCTGGGCCCAGGCGGTTTGCAGCCACAGCGGGCTGGTGGCGAGTGCGGCAAGAACGGACCTGCGGGTCATCTGGGACATGTCATCCTCCAAGGGGTTAAGTATGCAGCTTTGTTTTTTATGTATACAAGAATATCTTCGCCGAATACATTGTCAAGTGAAATATGCGTCTTATAATGGAGTCTCATATACATACTGAACTTTTAGTTCCATGACGAAACATTCTTCCACCCTGCGGGAAACCATCGAGGAAATGATTGCGATGGGCGAGCTGCAGCCTGGGCAGCACCTGGACGAGACCGAACTGGCGACCCGTTTCGGCGTGTCGCGCACGCCGATCCGCGAAACGCTGATTCAACTGGAATCGATGGGACTTGTCGTGATCCGGCCACGGCGCGGCGCCATCGTGGCGGAGTTGGGGCCGCAACAGCTGGTTGAAATGTTTGAAGTGATGTCGGAACTGGAGGCGACTTGCGGCCGCCTGGCTGCACGCCGCATGACGCCGGAGGAACAGCAAGTGCTGCTGGCCGCTCATGAAGCATGCAAGGCCGCGGTGGAAGCGCAGGAGCCGGACGAGTATTACTATCGCAACGAAGCCTTCCACGAGGCGATCTACGCTGGTGCTCATAACAGCTTCCTGTTTGAACAGACGCGCGGACTGTATCGACGGCTGCGTCCTTACCGCCGCTTGCAGCTTCGGGTGCGCAACCGCATTGGCCATTCCTATTCCGAACATGAGGGTGTGGTGCAGGCGATCCTCGCCGGCGACGGCGAGAAGGCGGCCGAACTGCTGCGCGGGCACGTCATGATCCAGGGCCAGCGCTTCTCGGACTTGATGGCATCGCTGCCGCAACTGACCAAATCTGCCGCCTGATATTAAGTAAAGTTTTTCGTTTACTTATTGTCGAGGCCTGCGTATATTGGAGGGCATGAACAATGTCCTCCTCATCGCGGCTACCTGCCTGCTTGGCCTGCTGTCCACTACGGGCGCATCGCTGCCATACCCGATCCTTCCGCCGCTGTTCGCGGCCGAAGCGCACAACTCCCTGAATAACTTCCTCGGCTTGCCGCCCAAGCTGCTGTTCGGTATTGCGCTGACAGTGAATCCGATCGGGCTGGTGATTGGCTCCGCGCTGCTCGGCCCATTGTCCGACCGTTACGGTCGCCGCCCGATCCTGCTGGCAACCGCACTTGGTGCTGCTGCAGGCCACGCGCTGACTGCTCTCGCGCTGGTGATGCAGTCCTATCCGCTGTTCATCCTGGCCCGCTTCGGCACCGGCCTGCTGGAAGGGAATGGCGCGGTAGCGCGAGCCCTGGTGGCGGAAAAGCTGGAAGGCCCGCAGCGCCTGCGCGCTTTGTCGCTGGTGAACGGTTCGCTGCACCTGGGCTGGCTGGTGGGGCCGGTGCTGGCGGGCTTCATGCTGGGCTTCGGCATCACGGTACCGTTCTGGGTAGCGGTGGCGGCACTGGTGCTGGCTGCGGTACTGGTGGCGATTACGGTGCCGCGTGCAGTCAAGGCTCCGGCCGATGGCGCATCGTGGTGGCAGGTGGCGCGCTCGCATCACGCCATGAATTTGCTGCGCTTCCCCGAGTTGCGCACGCTGTTCATCGTGCAGCTGGCGCTGACCTGCGGGATTACCGGCTTCTATGAATACTATCCACTGTGGCTGGTGGAGCAGGGCGGCTACGATGCACGCGGCATAGCGACCATCAATATGGCGATGTGCGCGATCATGACGCTGGCCGCCATCATTTCGGGCCGGCCAAGCCGCGCAGAGCCGCTGCACCGCGCGAGCTGGCTGGCTTTCGGCCTGGCCGCTTCGGTGGCGGGCGTTGCGCTTGGCAACCTGTGGATTGGCATGGTGGCGATCTGCCTGTTCGGCCTCCCCAATGCCTTCTACAACGCGACGGTGCAGTCATGGGCGGCAGACCGCTTTGCTGCGCACGGGCAGGGCTCCGTTATGGGCTTGCTGTCGATGACGTTCTGCTTCGCGAATATCGTGATGGCGGCAATTGGCTCGGTCTTGACGCTGGTTGATACGCGCCTGATCCTGCTGCTTGGCGCCGTGCTCGCGGCCTGGGCTGGCTGGCGCTTGCGCAGCTGGCGCGGCGAACTGCCTGTGGCACCCGCAGCGCACACCGTAGCGGGCACGGAAGGAGCCGGCGCATGAATACTGCCGACCAGATCCTATTCCTGCTGAAAACGCGCGGTCCGCGCACGGCGCAGCAGCTGGCCGAGCTGCTCGACCTGACTTCGATGGGCGCTCGCCGCCACCTGGAGGCGGCAGAGGAGCGCGGCTTCGTCACCTTTGAAGACGTGGCCGAAAAAGTCGGCCGCCCGTCGCGCCGGTGGCTGCTGACCGACGCCGGGCACGCGCGCTTCCCTGACCGCCACGCCGACCTCACGCTGCAATTGATTACACAAGTGCGCGCCCTGTTCGGCGAGGAGGGCATGGACAAGCTGATCACCGCCCGCGAGCAAGCCAGCGAGGCGTTTTATCGCGAATCAATCGGTGAAAACGCCGCGCTGGAAGAGCGCGTGCAGGCGTTGGCTCTGGCGCGCGACGTGGAAGGCTATATGGCCGAAGTCGAACCGCAGGCCGACGGTTCGCTACTTCTGGTCGAAAACCATTGCCCGATCTGCGCTGCAGCGCGCGAATGCCAGAACTTCTGCCGCTCGGAGCTCGACGTCTTCCAGCGCGTGCTGGGCCCCGGCTGCGAGGTACAGCGCGAGGAACACATCCTGGCCGGTGAAAGGCGCTGCGCCTACCGGATCAAGCCCGTGTGACAGCATTCCCGCCAGTGGTGTAGAGTAGGGGAAACCCAACGGAGGCACCCATGGACGATGAAATCAGGCGGAAATTTGTCACCGAAGTGTGGAAGCGCTACGTTGAAGTGCAGAACTGGGCCATAGCCAACTGGCCCGACCGCGAACATCCACTCAGCACTTCCGATTTTGTCGAAGGCAGGAAGGAAATCCTGGGCCTTGGCTTGCCCGCCAACCTGAAGCTGGGCCACGAGCCGCCTCAGGCCGCGCCTGAGCCTGAGCAGGGCGGCCCGCAGTATCAGGAAGTGACGCCCGCGCCCTGGCCCTGATGCTCGCCATGGGTGGCGCCGAGGTAGGTGGCATAGCTCACCACCAGGCAGGCCACCAGGCCGAGCGCCAGGTGCAGCGCGCTGTCGAACAGCAGCGGCGCCACCAGTCCGGACACCAGCGCAAACAGCATCATCTGCAGGAAAGACTGCATCGACGCAGCCAGGCCGCTATTCTGTGGGAACAGGTTCATGCCCGCCAGCGTGAGCGGGGGCATGGCCAAGGCCAGCGAGAACGAGAACAGGAACAGCGGCAGCACTGCCCAGGGCACTGTCGCTGCAAAGAACCAGTTGTAGCCCACGTTGAGCGCTGCGGCGATGGCCATCAGCACATAACTCAGGCGAATCAGTTTCGCCGGCGCCATGCGGTGTGCCAGCTTGCCGCTCACCGTTGCACCGAGCACGTGGCCGCTGATCAGTGGGATAAACAACCAGGCGAAGGCGGTTTCCGGCAGCTTCAGGATGTGCATGATGAAGTAGGCGGCTGAGCCAATATACAGGGCGAAACCGCCGAAGGCGGCACCCAGCGACACAGACAGCAGCAGGAACTGGCGGTGTTTCAGCACCATCCAGTAATTGCCTGCGATGGCGCCCAGGTGCAGCGGGTGACGCTTCTCTTGCGGCAGGCTTTCCGGCAGCCAGCGCCAGACGGCAACCCACATCAAGACGCCGAAGGCAGTCAGGAACCAGAAGATGGAGCGCCAGCCGAAGGAAACCTGCAGCCAGCCCCCAAGCACCGGCGCAATGGCAGGCGCCAGGCCGAACACCATCATGATATTGCCCAGCATTTTCTGGGCTTCCATGCCGTCAAAACGGTCTTGCACGATGGCGCGCCCGATCACGGAACCGGCGCCCGAAGCAAGGCCTTGCAGGATGCGCGCCCCAAGCAGGAAGCCAAACGAGCCGGCCAGGGCGCCGCCCAGCGAGGCCAGGACGTACAGCACCAGCGACCACAGGATGACCGGGCGGCGGCCAAAGCTGTCCGACAGGGTGCCGTAGAACAGCATCATGAAGGCGAAGGTGAACAGGAACAGGCTCAGGGTCTGCTGGATCGCCATCGGGCTGGCGCTGAACGTCTCCGCAATCGCCGGGAAAGACGGCAGGTAGGTGTCGATTGCCAGCGGGCCGACCATGGTCAGGCCGGCAAGCAGCAGGGTAAGCAGGATGTTCTTCATGTGGTGCCCGAGAGTGAGCGCGCTATTTTAAGGGAATCCCGAATAGTCTGCTTATGACTGGAAAGCATAAGCTTGTGCAAACAGTTTCTTTCGCTTTTCGATGTAATCTCGATATTCTTGTGCCTTATGGCTATCGACTCTTACGGCGCCGCGAGCGGCGCAGCGCGCTGGGACCTCGACGAGGTGGTTAACCAGCTGCGCGTGTCGCGCGAAGCGACCCACAATATCCGCCACCAGCGCCGTGTGCGCGAGCTGCCTTCGCGCGCGGAACTGGTGCAAATCCTCGAGGGCTTGTCGGCTGCCTTGTTTCCGACGCATTACGGGCGCCCGAACCTGACCGACGAGAGCATCGACTACTTCGTCGGCGATACGCTGAATACCACGCTGGACCGCCTGCACGAACAGGTGCGGCGCGGCTTGCAGTTCGGTGCCGGGGTGGCGGAGACCGAAGAGGCGCAGATCGCCACCGCACAGGGCATTACGCGGGCCTTCGCCGCCTCGCTGCCGCAGATCCGGGCACTGATCGTGTCAGACGTGCAGGCCGCCTACGCCGGCGACCCGGCAGCCACCTCGATTGCGGAAATCCTCCTGTGCTATCCGGGCATGGTCGCCATCCTGCATTACCGCCTGGCGCACAGCCTGCATAAGCTGGGCGCACCGTTCATCGCGCGCATCGTCAGCGATATCGCCCATTCGCGCACCGGCATCGATATCCACCCGGCGGCGCAGATCGGCGCCAGCTTCTTCATCGACCATGGCACAGGCGTGGTGATCGGAGAGACGACAATCATCGGCGAACGTGTGCGCCTGTACCAGCATGTCACGCTGGGTGCCAAGCGCTTCCCGGCCGACGATTCGGGGCAGTTGATCAAAGGGACGCCGCGCCACCCGATCGTGGAAGACGATGTGGTGATTTATGCCGGTGCTACGGTGCTGGGCCGGATCACCATCGGCGCCGGTTCGACCGTCGGCGGCAACGTCTGGCTGACCCAGAGCGTGCCGCCGAACAGCAATGTCTCGCAGGCGCAGATGCGCAGCGACTAAGCCGTTTGTTCGGCCAGGTGCAGCAGGTCGAGGATCTGGTGCTTCAGCGGCAGCAGGCCGGCCTCGCTGCGGCTGCGTGGCCGCGCCGCCGGCACGCTGAATTCCCCGCTTAGTGGGCCCCCGCCGGCCGGCAGGACCAGGATGCGGTCGCTCAGGTAGAGCGATTCGTCGATATCGTGGGTGACCTGGAGGATCGTCAACTGATGGTGGGCTGCGATGCGCAGCAGCAGGTCTTGCAGCTTCATTCTTGTAAATGCGTCGACGGCCGAAAATGGCTCGTCCAGCAGCAGCACGCGCGGGCGGCGCATCAGGCCTCTCGCAATAGCGGCACGCTGGGCCTGGCCGCCGGATAGCTGCTTGGGCAAGCGCTGGCCCAGGCCATGCAAGCCGGTTTCCTCCAGCAGCAAATCCACCTCGCAACCGCAATCGTCGGCGGAGGGCAATCCGAAACGCAGGTTGTCGGCCACGGTCAGCCAGGGGAACAGGCGCGGCTCCTGGAAAACCAGGCTGATGGCTGGATGCACGCCCTGCAAGGGAGCGCCATCCAGCTGAAGGCTGCCGCGCCAGTCGCGGTCCAGGCCTGCGACGATGGAGAGCAGGGTGCTTTTGCCGCTGCCACTGGCGCCCAGCAAGCTGACCACTTCTCCCTGCTTCAATTGAAGGTGCAATGGCCCCAGTACTTTCTGGTCGCCATAGGATTTGCTGTCGATGCGGATATCAAGCATGGTCGGGGCTTTCAAAACTGTCGCGCCAGGCGAGCAGGCGTTGTTCGAGGCGGAGCATCAGGCTGTCGCTGGCTTTTCCGAGTACGGCAAGCAGCAGGATTGTTGCCAGCACGATGTCGGCGCGGCTGGTTTCGCGGCCGTCGCTGAGCAGGTAGCCCAGGCCCTTGCTGGCGGCGATCAGTTCTGCCGCTACCATGAACATCCAGGCCAGGCCCAGTCCATTGCGCAGGCCAGTCAGGATTGAGGGCAATGCGGCAGGCAGCAGTACCTGCCTTGCCTGTTGCGCTGCGGTGAGCCGGTAAAGGCGCGCCACCTCCACCAGCTTGCGATCGACGCCGCGAATGCCGGCACTGACCCCCATGTAGACGGGGAAAAAGGCGCCGATGGCGATCAGCACCAGTTTGGGCGCTTCATCGATGCCGAGCCAAAGCAGCAATAGCGGCACCCAGGCCAGGGAAGGAATCGCGCGCAGGGCCTGCACGGTTGGGTCGAATATGGCGTGCGCCGGGCGGTGCAAAGCGGTGGCGGCGCCAAGCAGGATGGCTGCCAGCGCGCCAGCCGTGAAGCCGACGGCCACCCTGAGCGTGCTGGCTGCGACGTGGGTGGCCAGTCCGCGCTGCGCCAGCTCGGCAATCGTTTCCAGGATGGCGCTTGGGGGCGGCAGCAGGTTTGGCGCAAGCGTCCCTGAACGCACCGCCAGTTCAGCGGCTGCGAGCAGGGCCGCAGGCAGCAATAGCCCAAGCAGCCAGCGTGGCAACTGCCGACGGTGTGCGGGCGCGGGCAGAACCGCGATGGGCGTGCGCAGCGCAGGCGGCTCGGCGCCGGCCGCCGGGGGCGCGTGGGCCGCGCCCTGGCCGAGGTAGATCGCAGCCTGGTCGCTCATGCGCGCGCGATCAGTGCTTGTGCGAAGCGGGTGTCCACCAGCTCCGTGATCAGTCGCGGCAAGTCGCTGCCTGGCTTGACCAACGCTTCATCGAGCAGGATCGGCGCCGCAGCCTGCAATGCCTTCACGTGCTCACTCGATGGCTGCGGGTTGGAGAAGTCAGTGCGCAGCTTGAGCTGCAGCAGCGCCACCGGCAGCGAAACCTTGGCCTCTTCGGACAGGATGCGCGCTGCCTCGCTCGGATTGGCGCGAATCCAGGCCCGGGCCTTCTCGTACCCCTGGATGACGCGCCTGACAGCGGCCGGCTGGCTGGCCAGGAATTCTTCCCGCACATTGAGGAAGCCATAGGTATTGAAGGCAATATTGCGGTAAATGAGGCGCGAGCCGCCTTCCAGTTCGCTGGCCGCCATGTGAGGGTCGAGTCCTGCCCACGCATCAACCTTGCCTTGCTCGAGCGCCACGCGGCCATCGGCATGCTGCAGCGAGACGTGCTCGATATCGCTGCGCTGGAGCTTGACCGAATGCAGGGCGCGCAACAGGAAGAGGTAGGGATCGGTGCCCTTGGTGGCAGCGATCTTCTTCCCTCTCAGGTCGGCCAGGCTGCGGATCGGGGAATCCTTGCGTACCACCAGTGCAGTCCATTCCGGGCGCGAGAAGATGTAGGGCGTGCGGATTGGGTTGCCGTTGGCCTTTGCCAGCAGGGCCGCCAGTCCGGCGCTGGAGCCGATATCGATGCTATTGGCGTTCAGGTATTCCAGCGCGCGATTGCTGCCGGCACTCAGCACCCATTTGATTTGCGTGCCGTCCGCTGCGAAGTCCTGCTCGAGCCAGCCGAAACGGCGCAGCACCAGGCTGGCCGGCGAATAGTAGGCGTAATCGAGCCGCAACTCCTTGGGTGGTGCGGCTGCGTGGACAAGGCGCGGCAGGGTGGCAAGGGCGGCGCTGGCGCCGGCGGCTTGCAGCAGGGTTCTGCGTTTCATAATGCTTCCTCAGAAAGTCGGGATGGGATTTCAACTTGTGTGCCCGGATGGCTTGCCGCCAGGCGCGGTCCATGCCCTGCGAGCTTGTGGCGCAAGGTGCCGGGGGTATAAGCGGTTCGGTAGCGGCCGCGTCGCTGCAGTTCCGGCACGATGTAGTCGACTACGTCGCGCATCGATTCATGGGCAACGGCAAACGCAAGGTTGAAGCCATCGATGCCGGTGCTGTCGACCCAGTCTTCAAGCTGGTCGGCGACTTCGCTGGCATCGCCGACCAGCACCGGGCCCCGGCCGCCAAGGCCGATGAAACGGGCGGCATCGCGCACCGTCCATTGGCGGTTCGGGTCTGCGGTGGTGAAGGAAGCGAGCGCCGAGCGGCCGGCATCGGACTCGATGTAGTCGATGGTCGCGTCCAGCGGCACGCGGCTGAAATCGACCCCGGTCCAGCCGGATAGCAGCGCCAGGGCCGCCTCCACGTCCACATGTTCCAGGTAGTCGGCGTGGCGCTCGCGCGCTTCCTGGCTGCTCGCGCCGGTGACAATCAGGGCCTGTCCATAGACCAGCAAGCCAGCCGGATCGCGTCCCGCTTCGGCTGCCGCAGCGCGCAGTTTGTCGACATAGCCCTTGACCACGCCTTTGCCCGGCCCGCTGACGAAGGCCGCTTCGGCATGGCGCGCGGCAAAGGCGTTGCCGCGCGGTGAGCTGCCGGCCTGGTACAGGAAGGGCGTACGTTGCGGCGACGGTTCGCTGAGATGGAACCCGGGGACGCTGTAATAGCGGCCTTCATGCCCGATCGGGTGCACGCGCGCCGGGTCGGTGTAGATGCCGCCGATCTTGTCGCGCAGCACGGCGCCGTCTTCCCAACTCTTTTCCCACAGCTTGTACACCACCTCCAGGTATTCGTCGGCCAGGTCGTAGCGCTCATCGTGCGCGAGTTGCCGTTGCTGCCCGAGGTTGCGTGCTGCGCTATCGAGATAGCCGGTAACGATGTTCCAGCCGATGCGGCCGCGGGTCAGGTGGTCCAGCGTCGACAGGCGGCGCGCGAAGGTGTAAGGATGTTCGTAGGTCAGGGCGGCCGTCACGCCAAAACCGAGATGCTCGGTGACGCCTGCCATCACCGGCACCAGGGCCAGCGGGTCGTTCAGCGGCACCTGCACGCCCCGCGCCAGTGCCGTTTCATGGCTTTGCTTGTAGACGTCGTACACGCCCAGCACGTCGGCCAGGAACACCGCGTCGAACAGTCCGCGTTCGAGCAGTTGCGCCAGCTCGGTCCAGTGCTGCGGGTCGGTATAGCGGTGGCTGTTGTCGCGCGGGTGCCGCCACAGTCCGGGCGACTGGTGCCCGGCGGTGTTCATCTGGAAAGCGTTGAAGCGGATTTGCTTGGCCATCGTGCTACTGCGCCTTTTCCAGCGCGAGCTGGTAGTCGGTCTTGGCGTAATCGCGGAAGTGCTTGTTGGTCACGGCAAGGAATTCCTTCGATTTGTAGGCAGCCTCGATATCGCGCGCGAACTGCTTGTCTTTATCAGCAGTGCGCACCGCGACCAGGTTCACGTAGTTAGGCGAGATTTTTTCGGTAATCAGCGCTTCACTGAGTTTGAGACCGGAAGCCAGGGCGTAATTTCCGTTGATGAAGGAGTAGTCAGCATCCTGCAGTGAGCGCGGAAGCTGGGCCGCCTCCAGTGGCAGCAGTTTGATCTTCTTCAGGTTCTGCGCCACGTCCCGCTCCGAGGCGCGCAGCGGATCGACGCCCGCCTTCAGCTTGATCCATCCAAGCTGGTCGAGCAGCACCAGGGCGCGCGCCTGGTTGGTCGGGTCGTTGGGCAAGGCCACGGTGCCGCCTTCACGCACGTCGGACAAGGCCTTGTGCTTCTTGCTATAGATGGCGATCGGTGCGGTCGGGATGGTCACCAGCGGCGAGAGCGCCAGCTTATGCTCGGCCGCGAACTTGTTCAGGTAGATGATGTGCTGGAAGACGTTGGCGTCCAGCGAACCTTCGGCCAGGGCGATGTTCGGCTGCACATAATCATTGAACTCCACCAGCTTGACCTGGTAGCCCTGCTTTTCGAGGATAGGCTTTATGCCAAGCTTGATCTGGTCGGCATAAGGGCCGGCGCTGGTGCCGATCACCAGCTGTTTCGGGTCTTTGGCGGATGCGGCGCCGCCGGCGAGGGCCAGTGCGGCGAATGCGGCCAGCAGTACGGAACGTCGTAATACAGTCATTGTCACTCCTTCTTATCGTTTGTCGAGGCGGCGCGCAACGCGGTTGCCTGCGAACTGGATTGCTTGCACGAGGATTACCAGCAGCGCGACGGTGGCGAACATCACATCCGTCTCAAAGCGGTAATAGCCATAGCGGATGGCGAGGTCGCCGATACCGCCGCCGCCCACGACGCCTGCTACGGCGGAATAGGACAGGAAGCTGATTGCGAGCACGGTCAGGGCCAGCACGAGGCCGGAACGGGATTCAACCAGCAGCACGCGCAGCACAATCTGCAGTTCGCTGGCGCCCATTGCGTGGGCCGCTTCAATCACGCCGCGCGGTACTTCGCGCAGGTTCTGTTCGACCAGGCGGGCGAAGTACGGGATGGCCGCCACCGACAGCGGCACGGCCGCCGCCAACGGGCCGATCGAAGTGCCGGCGATGGCCCGCGTGAACGGCACCAGCGATACCAGCAGGATGATGAAGGGGAAGGAACGTACCGTATTCACCAGCCAGCCGAGGAGGGCGGACAGGGGCCGGTTCTGCAGCGACTGGCCATCGCCGACCAGGAACAGCAGGATGCCGAGCGGGCCGCCCAGCAGGATAGCCACCGACAGCCCGATGCCAAGCATGGTGCCGGTTTGTGCCAGCGCTTCCGCCAGTTCGGGCAGCAGCGAGAGATATTTCTCAAGCATGGGTAAGCTCCTTCCGCGGCGCCGCCTGGGCCGCGAGCAGCGCCTGCGCCGATAGCGCCGCGAGTTCGCGGCCGAGTGCTGTCCGGCGCGGCGTCGACCAGTCGGACACGGTGAATTGCTCGCCAATCGCGCCGTTCTCGATCACTGCCGCGCGCTGACAGATCGACGCCAGCACATCGAGTTCATGGCTGACGATCACGATGGTGACGTCCAGTCGCTTATTGACGTCCTGCAGCGTGGCCAGCAGGGCATGGGTGGTTTCGGCATCGAGCGCCGAAGTGGGCTCATCGCAAAGCAGGACGGCCGGTTTGCTGGCCAGGGCGCGGGCGATTGCCACCCGCTGCTGCTGCCCGCCGGACAGGCGCGCAGGATAGCTTCCTGCCTTGTCCTCCAAGCCCACCAGTGCCAGGCAATCCGCCACGCGGCGCGCCACGTCCTGTGCGCTATGGCCGCCGTGGATGCGCAAGGGGAAGGCAACATTCTCGGCCACTGTTGCATTACGCAGCAGGTTGAATTGCTGGAAGATCATGCCGATGTTCTGCCTCGCCGCCCGCAATTCGCGCTTGCCCAGCGCGGTCAGGTCCTCGCCGTCCACCAGCACACGGCCGCTGTCCGGGCGTTCCAGCAGGTTAATCATGCGCAGCAAAGTCGACTTGCCGGCACCGCTCTTGCCGGCCAGCCCGAATATTTCGCCGCGCTGGATCGACAGGCTGACGTCGCGCACAGCATGGAGGCGCTCGCCGGGGCCGTGCGCAAAGCTGCGGGCCACGTGGTCCAATTGGATAAGTGTTTCGATGGTCATGGATCAGGAATAGGCAGTCGGTTCCGGCAAGGTGCGGTGCAAAGCGTAGCGCCCGAGGTCACGGTACTTGTAGTCGATCGGGTCGTGCAGGGTGTGCACCCGTACGTTGCGCCAGAAGCGGTCCAGCCCCAGCTTGTTGGATGTGGCGCGGGCGCCAGTCAGCTCGAAAAGCTGGTTCGACACTTCGATGCCCGCACGGTGCGACAGCACTTTTGCTTCGGCCACCGAGATGGCCAGCTCGCCGCGCTCACGTTCGGTTACCAGCGCACCTTTGCCCAGCGCGGAATCCAGCTCCAGCGCGGCATGGTCGGCCAGTACGGCTGCCGGCCGCAAGAGGGTCCAGAGTTCGCCGTAGCGATGCTGCACGAACGGATCTTCGGTGGCTGCGGCAACGTTGGAGGCGAACCAGGGGCGCGATTGTTCGCTGGTGAAGCTGCGCGCTGCTTCGAACGCGCCCTCCGCGATGCCGAGATAAAGGTTGGCCATGATCAGTTGCGCCACCTGCGAGCGCAGGGTGGCGCGCGGCGTCGCCTTTGTGCCCGGCGGCAGCAGGACCAGGCTGGCCGGCAGCGCAACGCCGCGAAATTCCACGGTACCGCTATCTGTCTGTTTCTGGCCAAAGGCATCCCAATCGGGCCGGATCGAAACGCCTTCACTGGTGCTTGGCAGTACACCGATCAGCGCACTCTGTGTTGGCGCATGCCATGCCGATATGGTGAGCCAGTCCGATCCCACCGAGCCTGAACTGAAGCTCTTGGCGCCGGTCAGCACGAAGCCGTCCCCCTGTTCCACCGCGATGGTGCGCTGGTCGAGCGGGTTCAAGGCATTGCCCCAGAACAGGCCCTGTTCGACCGTGGCGGTGAGCAATTCGCGCTGCTGGCGCGCGTTGCCGTACAGCTGGATGCCCGCCACCTGCAAATGATGGAAGCCGAACAGGTGGGCCAGCGCGCTGTCGGCACGCGCCAGGATGCGGATCACCTGGTTCACCGTGCTCCAGCTGGCGCCATCTCCGCCAAACTCGCGCGGTACGGAGAGCGTGAGCAGGCCGGATTCGCGCAGCAGGCGGCGTTCGCGCGCGGCATGGCCGCCCTGGCGGTCGCGTTCTACGGCGCTGGCGGCGAAGGTGCTCGCCAGTTCCCCGGCAATCGCCAGGGGATCGAGTGGCTGTGGCTTGAGTAATGCACTGGTCATGGAATGTCTTTCGGGTTGCGATGTTTTTCAGTATTGCCGCCACCGCAAGCAGGCGTCCACGAAGAAAATTGAATAACTATTTGCGAAACAATTCGTTTGCCCTGTGAGCCGTGCGCCTTACGCTAGGCCCATGACTATCTTGCTTATCAGCGGCAGCCCCGCACAACCATCCAGTTCCAACCGCCTGCTGCAGCACATTGGCGAGCGCCTCGCTGTGCTCGGACACCGGTATAACCGCATCCACGTCCGCGACTTGCCGCCGCGCGCCTTGCTGCATGGGCTGACGGAAGACCCGTCCGTGCAGCGCGCCGTGCAGGCAGTGCGCGATGCCGATGCCGTGGTGATTGCCACCCCGGTCTACAAGGCTTCGTTCGCCGGCATATTGAAAGCCTTCCTCGACCTGCTGCCGCAAGACGGGCTGGCGGGAAAAGTGGTACTGCCCATCGCGACAGGCGGCAGCCAGTCCCATTTGCTGGCTCTCGATTACGCGCTGCGGCCGGTGCTTCAGGCACTGGAGGCGCGTCATGTACTGGCTAGTATCTTCGCCACGCCGCAGCAGCTGCAATGGACCGAAGATCACGGCCTGCTGCTCGCGCTGCCGATTGCCGCCCGCGTGGACGCGGGCGTTGCCGCACTCTCGCAGGCACTGCTGCCGCGCCACGGCGAATTCAACGATCTTCAATCTGCATAAGGAAACCCATGAACCAGTACCAGCTAGCACGGGCGGCGCGCCGCCGCACCCTCGGACTCTTTGCGGTCGGCATTTTCCTCGCCGGCGTCGCGGCAGGCCTGCTGCCGTCTGCCGCTTTGGCGCAGGACAAACCGGTGCTGCGCATCGGCTACCAGAAATACGGCACGCTGACCCTGCTCAAGGGCCGCGGCACGCTGGAGAAACGCCTGGCGGAAAAAGGCGTCGACGTGAAATGGACGGAGTTTCCGGCTGGCCCTGTGCTGCTGGAAGGCCTGAATGTGGGCAGCATCGACTTCGGCACGGTTGGCGAGGCCCCGCCGATCTTCGCCCAGGCGGCCGGCGCCAACCTGGTTTATGTCGGCAACGAGCCGCCATCGCCGGCCAGCGAGGCAATCGTCGTGCCGAAACAGTCCACGCTGCGCAGCGTGGCCGATCTGAAGGGCAAGAAGATCGCGCTGAACAAAGGTTCCAATGTCCACTACCTGCTGGTCAAGGCACTCGAGAAGGCCGGCCTGCAGTACAAAGACGTGCAGACCGTGTTCCTGCCGCCAGCCGACGCGCGCGCTGCTTTTGAGCGTGGCAGTGTGGATGCCTGGGTGATCTGGGACCCGTTCCTGGCCGCAGCCGAGAAGCAGTTGGGCGCGCGCGTGATCGCCGACGGCAAGGGCCTGGTGGCGAACCACCAGTTCTACCTGGCCTCGCGCGCCTATGCGCAAAAGAATCCTGAAATCGTCAGCATCGTCATCGACGAACTGGCCAAGGTGGATGCCTGGGGCGCCAAAAATCCCAAGGAGGTAGCGGCAATCCTGTCAGTGCAAACCGGCCTTGAACCGCCCGTAGTCGAACTGGCAGCGACCCGCTATGCCTATGGCGTGCTGCCGGTGACCCCGCAAGTCATCCAGGAGCAGCAGAAGGTGGCTGATGCCTTCGCCGCGCTCAAGCTGATTCCGAAACCGATCATCGTCAGGGAAGCCCTGCTCAAGCCTTGAAAGACAACAAATGACTTCCGATATTTTCTGGTTCATTCCAACTCACGGCGACAGCCGCTACCTCGGCACCTCGCAAGGCGCACGCGCGGTCGACGCCGATTACCTGCGCCAGGTCGCCGTGGCGGCCGATACGCTGGGTTATGACGGCGTGCTGCTGCCTACCGGCCGCTCCTGTGAGGATGCATGGGTGGTCGCTTCCTCGCTGATCCCGGTGACGAAGCAGCTTAAATTCCTGGTGGCCGTGCGGCCTGGCCTGTCCACCCCCGGCCTGGCTGTACGCATGGCGTCCACGTTCGACCGGCTGTCCAATGGCCGCCTGCTGGTGAACGTCGTCACCGGCGGCGACCAGCAGGAGCTGGAAGCGGACGGCGTGTTTGCCGACCACGCGCAGCGCTACGAAATCTCCGACGAATTCCTGCGCGTCTGGCGCGCTGCGCTGGCAGGCGAGGGCGGTGAGGAAGGCTATAACTTTGAAGGCAAGCACATTACCGTCAAAGGCGCACGCACCCTGTACCCGCCGGTGCAAAAGCCATACCCGCCCTTGTACTTCGGGGGCTCCTCCGAGGCGGCGCACGAGCTGGCAGCGGAGCAGGTCGACGTCTACCTGACCTGGGGCGAACCGCCAGCTGCCGTGGCGGAGAAGATCGCCGACGTGCGCGCCCGCGCCGAAAAGCATGGCCGCAAGATCCGCTTCGGCATCCGCCTGCACGTTATCGTGCGCGAAACCAATGAAGAAGCCTGGGCCGCCGCCGACAGGTTGATCAGCCATCTTAGCGACGACGTCATCGCGAAGGCACAAGCGGCCTTCGGCAAGATGGATTCTGTCGGCCAGCGCCGCATGGCCGCGCTGCACGGCGGACGCCGCGACAAGCTGGAAGTGTCGCCGAACCTGTGGGCCGGCGTTGGCCTGGTGCGCGGCGGCGCAGGCACGGCGCTGGTAGGCGATCCGGAAACGGTGGTGGCGCGGATCCGCGAATACGAAGCCCTGGGCATTGAAAGCTTCATCTTCTCCGGCTACCCCCACCTGGAAGAGTCTTACCGCTTCGCAGAGCTGGTGTTCCCGCTGCTGGGCAAAGGCAAGGCGGTGGGCGAACAGTCGCTGACCGGGCCATTCGGCGAAGTCATGGCATCGAACATCGTGCCGAAGAAGGCGGCCTGAGATGGACTGGCGCAAGGCACTGGCGCCCTGGGCGCTGCCGATAGCCTTGCTGCTGGCTTGGGAGCTTGCGGCGCGCATCGGCTGGCTGTCCAGCCGCATCCTGCCCGAACCGGTGGCGGTGGCGCAAGCCTTCTGGACGCTGGCCATTTCCGGCGAACTATGGGCGCACCTGAAAACCAGCTTGTGGCGCGCCGCCAGCGGTTTTGCCATCGGCGCCGGCGCAGGGCTTGCGCTCGGCCTGCTTACCGGCACCTGGCGCCAGGCCGAAACGCTGCTCGACACCACACTGCAAATGGTGCGCAACATCCCGGCCCTGGCCTTGATACCGCTTGTGATCCTCTGGTTCGGCATCGATGAAACGGCCAAGCTATTCCTGCTGGCGGTAGGCGTGTTCTTCCCGGTCTACCTGAACACTTTCCACGGCATCCGCTCCACCGACGCCGGGCTGGTTGAAATGGCGCGCAGTTACGGCTTGCGCGGCTGGCCGCTGTACCGCGAAGTGATCCTGCCGGCGACCTTGCCCTCGATCCTGGTCGGCGTGCGTTTTTCGCTTGGGCTGGTGTGGGTGCTGCTGATCGTCGCCGAAACCATTTCCGCGCAAGCCGGCATTGGCTACATGACGATGAACGCACGCGAGTTCCTGCAAACGGACGTGGTACTGGTCGGCATTTTGCTGTACGCCGTGCTGGGCAAGCTGGCCGACATGCTGGCGCGCGGCCTTGAAAAATACTACCTGCGCTGGAATCCAGCCTACCGATAAGGAGCGCCCATGCTGCTGGCACCAATCTCCATTGACAGCGACTTGCTGGCCTACTCACGCCAGGAATTTGCCCCGCCCGAGCGCAAGCCGGTAGCAAGGCAAGGCGCCAGTATTGTGCTGCAAGGCCTGGGCAAAGCCTACGGCGCGCGGCGCGTGCTGCATGGCGTGGACCTGAACCTTAAGGCTGGCGAATTCGTCGCCGTAGTAGGGCGCAGCGGCTGCGGCAAAAGCACGTTGCTGCGGGCGATTGCAGGCATCGAAACGGCCGACGAGGGCAGCACCCGCGTCGGCAACGGTGCAGTGGATGCCAGCCTGCGCATCATGTTCCAGGAACCGCGCCTGCTGCCATGGAAGACGGTGCTGCAGAATGTCGCCCTTGGCCTGCCGTATGGCCTGGGCCGCGCAGCGGCAGCGCTTTCCACAGTCGGCCTGGCCGAACGCGCTGACGACTGGCCCGCAGAACTGTCCGGCGGCCAGCGGCAGCGCGTGGCGCTGGCACGGGCGCTGGTGCACGAACCGAACGTTCTGCTGCTGGACGAACCGCTTGGCGCACTCGATGCGCTGACGCGGATCGAAATGCAGCAGCTGATCGAATCGCTGTGGCGGCAGCGCGGCTTCACCGCCGTCCTGGTAACACACGACGTCCAGGAAGCGCTGGCACTGGCCGGCCGCGTGCTGCTGGTGGAAGACGGCCGCATAGCGCTGGACCTGCCGGTGCACCTGCCGCGGCCAAGGCAGCGTGGCGATGCCGCTTTTGCCGCCCTCGAACAGCGCCTGCTGGAGCGTCTGCTGCAGCCTGCTACCTCGAAAGGGTGATTGTTTTTCGCTCCAAAGTGGTGCCTACTATCGAAAAAGTCGATCAATAGCGCGCACATTATGCGTTTTACACTGATCGGCAGTCGTCGCATAATGGGGCACCATTCCCTACTTGGAGTTTAGATAATGAAAAAACTGATCGCCTTTGCAATCGCCGCCGGCTTCTCCCTCGCCGCATCCGCCGCACCTGAAACCTATAACATCGACCCAAGCCACTCCTTCTCCCGCTTCGAATACAGCCACTTCGGCTACTCGACCCAGGTGAACAAGTTCAATAGCACCACCGGCAAGATCCAGATCGACCGCGCTGCCAAGACCGGCTCCGTGGAAGTCACCATCGACCCGAAATCGGTCAACACCGGCTCCGACCTGTTCAACGGCCACCTGCAAGGCCCTGACTTCCTCGATTCCGCCAAATACCCGGCCATCACCTACAAGTCGACCAAGTTCCTGTTCAACGGCGACAAAGTGGTCGGCGTGGAAGGCAACCTGACCATCAAGGGCGTGACCAAGCCAGTGAACCTGGAAGTGACCTCCTTCCAGTGCATGCCGCACCCGATGCTGAAGAAAGACGCTTGCGGCGCTAATGCGATCGCCAAGATCAAACGCTCCGACTTTGGCGCCGGCAAATATGCACCGCACGTCAGCGACGACGTGACCCTCGGTTTCTCGGTTGAAGCCATCAAGGAATAAGCTATGAACAGACCGTTGCTGGCCGCAGCCATGCTGGCTGCCGGTCTGTCGCATGCCTATGCGACGGACATGATCATCACGAACGGCAAAGTCGCCACGATGACGCGCGAAGGCAGCTTCGCGCAGGCAGTAGCCATCAAGGACGGCGTGATTACTTCCGTGGGCAGCAATGCCCAGGTGCTCAAGCTGAAGAAGCCGGGCACGCAAGTAATCGACGCCGGCGGCCGCACGGTCATTCCGGGTCTGAACGACTCGCACCTCCATATCATCCGCCAGGGCCTGAACTACAACGCCGAGCTGCGTTGGGACGGCGTAACCTCGCTGAAGCGCGCCATGCAGATGCTGCGCGAACAGGCGGCCCGCACCCCGGACGGCGCGTGGATCAAGGTGGTTGGCGGCTTCAACGAATTCCAGTTCGAAGAAAAGCGCCTGCCGACGCTGGAAGAACTGAATGAGGCAGTGCCGGACAAGCCGGTATTCATCCTCTACCTGTACGGCCTTGGCTTCGTGAACAAGAAGGGCATTGAAGTCCTGGGCTACGACAAGGACACCAAATACAAGGATGGCGTAGTGGAACTGGGCGCGGACGGCAAGCCAACCGGCCTGCTGGTCGCCAAGCCGAACGCCATGGTGCTGTATTCCACGCTGGGCAAAACAGGCGCGCTGCCGCGTGAGCAGCAACTGAATTCCACCATCCAGTACTACCGCGAGATGAACCGCCTGGGCGTGACAAGCGCCATCGATGCGGGCGGCGGTGGCCAGGCCTATCCCGACGACTACGCGGTCAGCCTGGAGCTGGCCAAGGGCGGCAAGCTGACCGTGCGCACCTCCTACTACCTGTTCGCGCAAAAGCCAGGCAAGGAACTCGAGGACTACCAGCGCTGGCTGACAATGACCAAGCCGGATCATAACGACCACATGTTCTACCCCAATGGCTACAACACCGAAGGGGCAGGGGAGAACCTGGTGTGGAGCGCGGCCGACTTCGAAAACTTCCTCGAACCGCGCCCGGAAATGCCGGGCCATATGGAAAGCGAGCTGGAACCGGTGCTGCGCCTGCTGGTGAAGAACCGCTGGCCGTTCCGCATCCACGCCACCTACGGCGAATCGATCGAGCGTGACCTCGCGGTGATCGAAAAGGTCAACCGCGAGATGCCGTTCAACGGCCTGCGCTGGTTCTTCGACCACGCCGAGACCATCACCGACGAGCAGCTGGCGCGCGTCAAGAAGCTGGGCGGCGGCGTAGCGGTGCAGGACCGCATGTACTTCCAGGGCGAGCATTACTGGAAACGCTATGGCGAGCAAAGACGCCAGATGCCGCCGATCCGCAAAATGCTGGAGATGAAGATCCCGGTCGGCCTGGGCACGGACGGAACGCGCGTATCGAGCTACGGCCCATGGCCATCGATCTACTGGGCAGTAACCGGCAAGACCGCGGGCGGCATGCCGATGTGGCAGGCCAAAGACCGCCTGAGCCGCTACGAAGCGCTGAAGCTGATGACCCAAGGCAGCGCCTGGTTCAGCGGTGAAGAGAAGGTAAAAGGCCAGATCACCAAAGGCCAGTACGCCGACCTGGTAATCCTGCCGAAGGACTACTTCAGCATTCTCGAAGCCGAGATCAAGACGCTCGAAAGCGCGCTGACTGTCGTAAACGGCCGCATCGTCCACGCCGGCGCCGACTTCGGCCAATACGCCCCCGAACTGCCGCCCGTGCAACCCGAGTGGAGCTCCGTCAAATACTACGGCGGCTACCAGAACCGCTAAGCCCGTACAGACCAGCCCGTGTCACACCTTGGGGTCACACCCCAAGTGTGACACGAGCACAGCCATGCAGCAGTTGAGCCCGTGTCACGTTTGGGGTGTGACCCCAGGGTGGGACACGAACTCAGCCGTGATTGTTGCGGGCGGGCCATTGACTTATTGGCGGCATGGTCAATACTTCCTTGACCGCCCATCCCCCGCCTGAAGGTGTCCTTATGGAACTGCTGCAATACCTGCCTCGCGTCGATTCGGCGCGCAGTGAAATCGTCGACCGTGGTATTGAGGTGCAAGCCAGCTTCAGCACCTTGTGCGCAGTGGAGTACATGAAGTCGCATAACATCGCTCCCCACATCATCCAGCGCGTCTTGCTGCAGCCTTCCCAAAGGCGCGCGGCTGCTCAGGTTATGCACAAGAATTAACGAAAAGTAACGCGCGACTTTAATTAGTTAAAGAACGCATGTGAGATTTCGTGAGATTTTAAGTCGTTGATTTTTAAGGTACTTTTTTCTGCACATTGAACAGGCAGTTTGTTGGAAATGGCGTCGTTGAGGGCTGTTTGCCTTGTCAAGACCCCCTTATCAACAAAGATATCCACAAACAATGTGGATAATCAGAAAAGGCCTTTTCAATCCGCCACTTACGGCAGTTTGCAGGAAAATCGAGGGGAGATAACTGCAAAATAACTACTGTACGTGCATACAGTAGTTATTTCAGGATGTGCCCGGTGGCCTTGAAACTGCCTGGTTCGGCACCCGGTTGGACCTGGATATCCACAGTTGAGGCAGGCTGGCCGATGACCAGCTGGCCCGACCATGCTTCACCCTTCTGCAAGCCTTGCAGGATCGCTGCAAACTGCTCGCGGTGCTGGTTGTACTTGGCCAGCTGTGATTGCAGGATTTGCAGGTCGGAGTAATTGCGCAGCGAGGAAATTACGGTGGTGAACAGCTTGCGCGTGGTGAGGTCGGTCTTGCACCAGAAATCGTTGATGTCGTAATCGAGGATGATGCTGTGCTCGAGCGCCTGGCCCGGCTGGCCCGTGCGCAGCACGATGCGCACCAGTTCGTTCTTCAGTTCGGAGCGGATCTGGTTGGCGACGCGCAGGCCGGCATCGCTGGTTTCCATGATCACGTCGAGCAGCACCAGGGCCACGTCCGGGTTGTTGCGCAGTGTGGTCAGGGCTTCTTCGCCAGAGTAGGCGTGCAGGAAGCTCAGGCGGCGCCCCATGAAGCATGCATTGCTGAGGGAGAATTTCGTGACCACGTGGACGTCGACGTCATCATCGACGATCAGCACCCGCCAGGGAGCGGGATTGGCGCCTGGAGCCTGTTCGGCGGAACTGGCTTGCGCCTCGTCGTCGATCATCCATCCTTCGCTTGAATCGTCGTCAGGAACTTTAACGTCCATGCATTTTCCTTTGTCGGTTGTGGACACACTATTCCGCGCCAGAACTTTTGTCAAAATATTTTCCGAAGGCTCAGTGAGTTGCAAAAAGGCACGCACTAGACCTTGTTAAGTCATTGATTTTATTGAGACTAATCGATTGCCAAAGAATTGGGCAATTTGTTGAAAGCCGCGCCGTTAAAGGCGAAACGGGCTGTCAAGACCCGCTTCTCCACACGTTTATCCACAGCAGAAGTGGATAACTGGAATTTGGTCTTTAAAAACTTCGCATTACGGCAATTTTATCATCCGGACTATCAAGCTGCTGCCTTGAGACGATTCAATTCATCCAGGAAGCGCTCGCATGCCAGCCCCGGCGGCCATGGTTCCCAGGCTTTCTCGCCATATAAGGCTTGCAACGGATCTTCATGTAAGGGCACGGCCGTGATCTTCAATGTGCGCCGTACTTCTTCATTGCTCCAGCCCACGACGTGCACGGCTTCGCTGGCCGCTGCCAGCCGGTCGGCGCGCTTGTGGACCTGGTATTCCTTCGGCGTCCAGGCCGGCAAGCCATAGCGCAGGAATACGGCTTGTTCCAGCCGTTGGCTCAATTCGCGGAAGCTTTCGCCAAGGAAGGGCTTGAGCACGGAGATGCAGTCAAAGCCCAGCAAGCCTTCCTCTGCGTCATGCAATAGCTCACGCAGGGAGCGCAGCGGGTCGAGCGGGGTGGGTGACCACAGGCGGCGCAATTGCAGTACCGTGATCGAGTGCTGGGCAACGGAAAGGGGCAAGGGCCAGGCCGAGTGGCCGCCCCAGCGATAGGTGCGCGCCAAACCCAGTGCCAGGTCGGAGTCGTCCCAATCGAAGGGCGTGGGGTCCAGCAAGTCCAGCCGGCGGCCAGATGGCATGCGCACCCAGGCGCGTTGTGTCGTCATGCAGCTATCGTATCGTCGCGACGCAGGTCGTTGCAAGCTTGCAGGATAAGGGTTTCGAGTTCGGGCAACAGGGCGGAGGCGGAATCCAGGTCGCCGGCGGCGCTGGCCTTTTCCATCTGGTGGCACAAGGTGTGCAGCTCCGGCGCGCTCAGGTAGCCGCAACTGCCTTTCAGTGCGTGGAAGGCGCTGGTGGCGCCTTCGCCATCGCCATTCTGCAGCGCGAGGCGTCCTTCGTCCATGCGGCGCGGCGCTTCTTCGAGGAAGGCTTGCGCGATGCGCTGCTGGTGGCGCACCGTCATGCCGCTGAGTGGCAGGATGTGGATCGCCGGGCTGGCCGGCTCCACACCGAACATGTCGTCCAGTTCGGCCAGCGTAGGTGCGGTGCGCGGCAGGCTGCGGCCGCGATTGAGCAATTGGGCGATGGTCTTTTCAAGCTGGTCGAACAGCAGCCGTTCATCGACCGGTTTGCTGAGGAAGGCATCCATGCCGGCCGACAGGTAGCGCGCACGGTCCAGGTCGTTGGCATTGGCGGTGAGGGCGATAATCGGTATCAGCGGGTCGCGTGAAGGGTAATCCTGGCTTCCGCCGCGGCGCACCAGGCGCGCTGCCTGCTCACCGTCCATTTGCGGCATGCGGCCATCCATCAGCACCAGGTCGAAATCCCGTTCATTCAAGGCGCGCAGGGCCTCCAGGCCGTTTTCGACGACGGTCACTTCATGGCCCATGCCTTCCAGCAGGGTGCTGATGATAATCTGGTTGGTGCGCACGTCTTCCGCACACAGCACGCGCAAGCGGTAGGCGTGGCGCAGGTGGGCCGGGATCTTGACCGGGTCCTGCTCCGGCGGGCCGCCCAGGGCCAGCGGCAGCGAGAAGCGCAGTGTGGTGCCTTTGCCGAGGCGGGTATCGGCTTCGATCTGGCCGCCCATCAGGTCGACCAGCTCTTTGCAGATGGCCAGGCCAAGCCCGGGCCCGTCGGCGCGGCGGGTCGACGACAGGTCGGCTGGCTCGAACTTGCGGAACAGGCGTGGCAGCATTTCAAGCGGAATGCCGGGGCCCGTGTCGCTGATGCTGAAGCTGACGCGCGCCAGGCCATCGGTCGTTTCGCCGGAAGCGCGCAGCCTTACCTCGCCGCGCTCGGTGAACTTGATGGCATTGCCCAGCAGGTTGAGCAGGATCTGGCGGATGCGATTGGGATCGCCCTGCACATGGCGCGGCAGGCCCGGCGCCAGCTCGCAGCGCAGCAGCAGGGCCTTGGCGTCGGCTTGCGGGCGCAGGATGGTGATCGCTTCGTCGATGATGTCGATCAGGTCCAGGTCCTGGGTGTTGATCGACAGGCGGCCGGCGTCGATCCGGGAGAAGTCGAGCAGGTCGTTCAGGATGGCCAGCAGGGCTTCGCTGTTTTTCAGTCCGATGCGCAGGTACTCGCCGGTGCGGTCGGCGATGGTGCGGTCGCGCAGGGCAAACTTCAGCATGCCGATCACGCCCGCCAGTGGGGTGCGGATGTCGTGGCTCATGGCCGCCAGGAAGTCGATGCGGTGGCGGCCCAGCTTTTCATTTTGAATCTGCGTTTGCCTCAGCGCGGCTTCCCGCGCCTGTAATTGCTTCTTTAGGCTGCGGTTCTCCCATATCAACAGGATAAACGCCACCAACCCCAGAATTAATAAGAGGGGCGCAAGCAGTTCAATAAAGGATGCAAACGAAGAAAGCAAAATATTAATGATCTCCTCAATAGCAATTATTGTAATGGACAAATAATCATGGCGTGATACTGAATTGTTATGCCCCGGCTCACTCGTGTATGATCCTGGCTATGTTAATTTCTCCTGAACAAGGGCTGGCCTTCCTGGCTGCCGCCATGCTCATTACGGTTTCCCCAGGTCCCGATAACCTGATGGTATTAAGTATGGGCATGTCTCGTGGGCGCAAGCAGGGCGTGGTTTTCGGCCTGGGCTGCGCCCTGGGTTGCCTGAGCCACACGCTGCTGGCCGCGCTGGGCGTAGGCGCGTTGATTGCCGCATCGCCGACAGCCTTTACCGCGCTCAAGGTTGCGGGGGGACTCTACCTCATCTGGATGGGATATGGCGCACTGCGCAGCAAGGGTGGCGCGAAGGTAGGCGAGGCGGCCCTGCCGGAGGAGTCGTTGGGCAAGCTGTTTGCCAAGGGTTTGTTCGCAAATGCGATCAATCCCAAGGTGGTGCTGTTCTTCCTTTCTTTCCTGCCGCAGTTCGTGGTGGCAGGGCGCGGCGACGCCAGCTGGCAGACCGCCCAACTGGGCCTGATCTTCACTTTGCAGGCTTGCCTGCTGTTCGGGACGCTGGGTTACTTCTCGGGTGCGGTAGGCAAGTGGATCAACCGCAACCCGCGTGCCGGCCTGTGGCTGGACCGCGGCGCCGGTGCGATTTTCGTCGGCCTCGGATTGCGGCTTATCGTCGCGCGCTGATCGCGAATTTCAATTCCAGTTCGTCCTGCACGGCCAGCGCGCCGCCCAGGACGGCAAACGGCGTAATGCCGAAGTCTGTCTGCTTGACTCTGAAGGCGCCGCTGGCCAGCACCGTGGCGCCATCCTCACGCATTTGCAGCGGCACCTTGTATTCGTGCGTCACGCCATGCAGGGTGATTTCCGCGCGCAGCCTGTCCCGCGTTCCCGGTTCGAAGGCCGCCCGTACCAGCACCCAGGGGTAGGTGTCCGCTTTCAGCACCTTGCTGAACATGTTGCGGCGCGTGCCGTCGATGGCGTCGGCCGAGGGCTGGGTCTCCAGACCGGCTTCCTTGCGCAGCGCCGCATCGTCGACCGTGAGCTGGTCGAGGCGGAAGCGCAATTCGCTACGGCCTTCTTCAATATCCACAAAACCCTCGACCTGGCGGGTAGCGACCACGTGATCGTGGCCCATGCGCGCCAGGGGCCCGCCGCGGCGAACCGTGATGGTGATCAGCGAGTCGCCCGCGACGATGCGGTGCGCGGTATGGCTGGCTTGCAGTGCTGGCGCCGCCGCCGGCGGCGGTGCGGCAGGTGTCGCGGGAGGCTGCGTGCCGCAGGCGGAAATCGCCAATGCCGCCGCTAAAAACGCGGCTCGAAAAGTCCATTTGCAAATTTTTTTTCGCATTGTGACTATTGGAGAGTTTCTATTATAAAAAGTGTACTATCTTAAACGAAGTCGTGATGTTTTCGTTTTCGAGAATATCCCCTTGCACTTTCAAATCTCTCCCGATTTGAATCCCTTAACCCGCGCAAAGACGCGGGTATTTTTTTGCCCGGATATTCAGGTTCCTTAATGAACTCCTAAGCAAAGGGCGGCGGAAAGCTGGCAAAGTACGTCCATAGCGTACAGCATCCCTGTGCGCCGGGTTGCCGGATTCCTCAATCCGGCACGGTTTCTTCTATCCCCGCGCCCTAAAAAGCGTTTTTCACCGGCCCCCTCCAAATGGCCGGTTTTTTTTGCCCATCCGTAAACCGGTATCGTTAGCCTGGATATCGATAACATAATTTCAAGTCAGGTTCCAAAAGTGTGTGCTATATTGGCTTGATATCGATAACACGAGAGGAGACGCTCGGGTTCCGATATGTCCCTTCGACATTGGTTAATAAGGATAATCATGCATAACCATTCACTTAAGGGCGGGGTCACGGCCGGTTTCAGGGTTTTGGCCGTAGCGGCAGCAATTGCCGCTTCAATTCAACCCGCACATGCAGTCAGCTATGTAGCAACACCAGTTTTCCAGCCCGTTGTTAGCGCTACCGGATTCAAGCATCCGGCGCTGGGCATCACGCTTGAGCAGCTCGAATACGCACGCCAGCAGGTGCGCGCCGACGTCGAGCCGTACAAGACTTACTACAACACCCTGGCGACGGTCTGCTGCAATTACGCGAACATCAACCTGCTGCCGACCAACCGCGATTCGACCAAGATCGATACGCCCAACACGCCCAACTTCAACGGCAATACCGCCCAGGTGCGCCTGATCAACGATTCGCAGGGCGCGCTGACGCAAGCCATCCTGTATTACATCACCGGCCGCAACGAGTACCGCCGCAACGCGATGCGCATCCTGCGGACCTGGAGCAATATGAACAAGGATGGCTACGCCTACTATCCGGATGCGCACATCCACACCGGCGTGCCGCTGTTCCGCATGCTGGCTGCCGCCGAGATCATGCGCTATACCCCGGGCGACCCGGCATACACCGCCTATCCGCTGGTGTGGACCGACACCGACACCCAGAAGCTGAAGGACAACCTGGTCGACCCGATGGAGCGCACCTTTTTCGCCAGTAATGAGCGCTTCATGAACCAGCAAGTGTATTCGCTGGTGGGCCGGATTTCCGGCGCGATCTTTACCGACAACCGTGCACGCTACGACGAATCGGTGGAATGGATGACGGTCAACGCGACCTCGACGCGCCAGGACATCAATGGCGCCATCCTGCCGCTGATCCCCCTGATCGAAGCCAACAACCCGTACAACAAATACGGCTACCCCTTCTACCAGATCCAGGAAATGCAGCGCGACCAGGCCCATGGCGGCGATAACGTCGACAACCTGACCGGCTTGCTGCGCATGGTTACTGCCCAGGGAACCAGGGTCGACCCCTTCACCGGCAAGCCTTCCACCTCGGGTGATGCCGTGAGCGTCTACAAGTTCGGCGGCAACCGCGTGCTGATGGGCGCCAATGCCTACGCCCAGTTCATGCTGGGCTATGCCGCACCCTGGGCCGACACCTCGGGCGGCAGCTCCAGCCAATCGGAAGCTTATCGCGGCCGCTTGTATGAAGTGGGCGGCATCCCCGAGCTGTACAACGTCTACAAGTATGAGGAAGGCGTGGACGTCGATACCGAGGCGCCATTCGTCTCCACCGCGTTCGCGCATTCGTACGATTTCGTCACCCGCTGGGGGCCGGGTGCACCGGCCAACAAGGATATGGGGGCGGAGGCATTCCTGTCGCTGCCCAAGCCGCTGACAGGGACCGCTTTGCCGGTCAACACCGGCATGCTGGAGACCGAGCGCAAATCGATCTTCCTGAAAGGCGACTGGAGCAAGGTGACCGAGGGCGACCGCACCTTCGGCCATGCCAACGTCACGCCGGCCGGCGCCACGGTGGTGTTCTCCGACGTGCAATACGCCGATCGCGCCAAATACGCGCCAGTCGGCATCATGATCCGCACCAACGCCGTGACCAAGCTCGCGGCCAGCGCCACCGAAAGCGCCAGCCCATGGTGCGAGATGACGGTGCCTGATACGGAAGGCCAATGGCGCTATATCGTGCCCGACACTTCGTGGGCTGCTACGCCGGGCAAGCGCCAGGGCGACAACATCATGTACTTCAAATTCACCGGCGCCGAAGGGGCTGCTGTGGACGTGGACTTCGTGAACATGGCGGCGCCGACCCAACTGACGCCGCCGCGCTTCGCCATGCCGGTGTTCCCAGCCACGGAGCTGGTGGTGCAGGGCGTGCCCTACCAGGCAACGTACACGGCCACCGACGCCCAGGCCGGGGATTCGGTGGCATACAAGGCGATCAGCATCCCCGATGGTGCCACGCTCGATACTTCGACCGGCGCCTTCAACTGGACGCCGACTGCAATGCAGGCCGGCCTGCACGACATCATCGTCAGCGCCACCGACGGCATCTCGATCAGCACCATGACCACCCGCCTGAGCGTGCAGCCCGACCGCGCCAGTGCCTTTGCAGCGGCGCAGGGCGGCTACGACCCGGCGAGCGTCTACACCACGCCCTCGCTGGCCACCTTCCAGCAGGAGATCGCACCGCTGCGCGAGCAGATGATGACGGTGTCGGATGCCGACTTCCCGGGCTTGCTGAAATCCGTGCAGGCGGTGGCGGCCAAGCTCGAGTTGCTGAACCCGCGCGTGGCGCTGGACGGCAGCCTGGATTGGAGCAAGCACATGGTGACCACCACCACGCTGGACGTGAACCGTGTCGGCCTGCTGGTTGACGGCGACTACAACAGCACCTCGGGTGACCTGCGTAACTTCGTGACCATCGACTTTGGCGCCGATTACCGCGTGTCCGTCGACGCTTTCGGCATCCAGGCCCGCTTCATGTTCGCCAACCGTTCGCAGGGCATTAATATCTACGGCTCGGACGACAATGCGAACTGGACCCTGCTGACGAGCCGTGAGACGACCGATACCAGCAACCGCAACTTTGAACTGGAGACGATCCCCGTGTTGCCAGGGCTGTCGGAACGGCGCTATCGCTACTTCATGGTGCGTGTCGATCACCCCGGCCCACCAACCGATCCGGCCTATCCGGGCATCTCGTCCTACAGCGAATTGCGCTTCCATGGCGACCGCTATGACTTGCTGACGCCAGTGGACCTCACGCCTATCGTCAAGATCCAGCAGTCGGGCCTGAACATGAACCGCTTCACGCAGAAGTACACCGGCAATGTGACCATCGTCAATTCCACTGACCATACCGTCAGTGGTCCGCTGCAGTTCCGGCTCTACGGGCTGACGCCGGGCGTGACGCTGGATAACGCGACTGGCGTGAAGGACGGCGTGCCTTACATCACCCTGCCAATGCTCGACCTGGCGCCTGGCCAGAGCGTGACGCTGACGACCACCTTCAGCAACCCGGCGAAGGCGGCGATCGGCTATACCCGCCAACTTTTCAGCGTAAAGTATTGAGGACACCATCATGATCATTCTGCAAAATATGCTGGCGCGCTTGCTGCTGGCCGCCATGTTCGTCTGCTGCGCGGGGCAGGCCGCGGCCGGCCCCTTGTACAAGGTAAGCATCGACACTGGCTCGCTGGGCTCCGGCACGGCATTCCTTGGCCTGTATTTCGTGGGCCTGGCCAATGCAACACCCGCCACGGCGCTCGTCACCAACATGGCCGGCAACCTGCTTGGCGCGCCCGGCGTGAGCGGGACCATTACGGGCTCCGCGCCCGGTCCCATCGCATTCAGCAATGCCAATGGCGGCAGCGACTGGGTGCAGGAGGTGATGCTGGGCGGCGCGTTCTCTTTCGACGTCGACCTCCTGGTTGGGCAAGGCGATGCCGGTTCGACCTTTGGCTGGGCGCTGTTCGACGACACCAGCTATCTTGGCGCCGATGGCGACCTCGGGACGGTTTCCGTGCAGCCTGTCCTGGGCGGCAGTCCGCAGTTCACCCTGGCCACGGGCAGCCCGCTGGTTGATGTCCAGGTGATTCCGGAGCCGGGCACGGCCTGGCTGCTGCTGGCCGCGGGCCTGCCGCTCCTGGTCTGCAGCCGCCGCCGCGCCTGACGCGCATGGCCCCGGCGTGGGGGCGGAAAAGCAGCTATGATGCAGCGATTCCGTGAAAGGAGCCGCGATGATCGACCTGTACACCGCACCCACGCCGAACGGCCATAAGATTTCCATTGCGCTGGAAGAACTGGCGCTGCCTTACGAATTGCACGTGCTCGACCTGGGCAAGAACGTGCAGAAAGAGCCGTGGTTCACGGCCATCAATCCGAACGGCCGCATCCCGGCGATCATCGACCGCGCGAATGACAGTTTCGCGGTGTTCGAATCGGGCGCGATCCTGGTCTACCTGGCCGAAAAAACCGGGCGCCTGATGCCGCAAGAGCCCAAGGGCCGCTCCCTGGTGCTGCAATGGCTGATGTTCCAGATGGGTGGTATCGGCCCGATGATGGGACAGGCCAATGTTTTCTACCGCTATTTTCCGGAAAAGATCCAGCCGGCCATCGACCGTTACCAGGGCGAGTGCCGCCGTCTGTTCCGCGTGCTGGACGGGCACCTGGAGCAGCACGAATTCCTCGCGGGCGACTATTCGATCGCCGATATCGCCAACTGGGCCTGGGTACGCACCCATCGCTGGTCGGGCGTCGAGACCGAAGGCTTGCCGCACCTTCAGCGCTGGATTCGCCAGGTCCGCGCCCGTCCTGCGGTATTGCGCGGCATTGAGCGGCCGCCCAGCAATGTGTTGGATCGCGCCGACAGTCAGGAGAAAGTGGAGCAATTTGCCGCCGAGGCGCGCAAAATGCTGGAAACCGGCCAGTCGCGCTGATTAATCAAAACAAGAGGAGACCTGATGAAGCTGTACACCGCCCCCCGTGCCCCCAACCCGCGCCGTGTCGCCATGTTCATGGCGGAGAAAGGCATCCAGCTGGACCTGCAGGCGGTCGACCTGGGCAAGGGCGAACATCGCGGCGAGGCCTACCTGGCGGTGAATCCTTTTGGCCGCGTGCCGGCGCTGGAGCTGGACGATGGCCGCATCCTGTGCGAAACGCGGGCCATCTGCACCTTCCTGGAAGGCCTGCATCCAACGCCCAACCTGATGGGCGATGGCGCCGAGGAGCGTGCCTTCATCGAAATGGCCGACCGGCGCATGGAATTGCACCTGTTCGCGATCGCAGCCAACAGCATCCGCCATTCCCATCCCGGCTTTGCGCCGATTGAAAATCCACAGTTCCCGGACTTCGGCGCCTCGCAGGGCGAGAAGTTCCGCGAGAACGCCAAATGGCTGGACGGCGTGCTGGCCAGGCAGCCCTTCGTGGCAGGGCAGCGCTTCACGATCGCCGACATCACCGGCTTTTGCGCGATCGAGTTTGCGCGCGGCCTGATGAAATTCCGTCCGTCCGATCATGGGCTGCTGCACTTGCAGGCCTGGCGCGACCGCATCGCGGAGCGCCCCAGCGCCACAGCCGGGGCCTGAGCGATGAAAACGGCGCAGCGCCGGCACTGGCTGGGCTGCATGGTCCGCTGGCCCGGTGCTGCGGCCCTGGCTGCCGCGGTCCCGGTTTGCTGGCCAGGGACGGCGCTTGCCAGGCCGCGCCCACTGCGCGCCGTCGCCCTGGCGATCCCGCCGTTTGCCACGCTCGACGCCAATGGCCGCAAGGCAGGCCTGTTTGTCGAAGCGATGGAATTGATCGCCCGCGAATCCCAGCGCCAGATCGAGGTCACGCTGGCTCCGTATGCCCGGGCAATCGCCATGCTGCGCTCCGGCGAAGCGGATGTGATGATCTCCACGTCCAACTCGGCGATTGCGCAGATTGCCGAACCGATGGGCATGCTGTGGACGACGGAGGTCATCGCCATCGGCCGCCCGGGCCTGAAGCTCGATGGCATCCAGGACCTTCGGGGCCGCACTGTCGGCATGCTGCGCGGCTCGGATTACGGTGCGGCTTTCCTGGACGACCGCGAATACCGCAAGCACGAGATTACCGACCAGCTGCAGGGCATCCGCATGCTGCTCGAAGGGCGGCTCGACGCTTCGATCGGAACGCGGCTGGCGGTTTTCCACTCGATGCGCCTGCTGGGGGTGCCGCGTGCGCGGCTGGGCGGAACCTTGGCGGTGCAGGCACGCGAAATCCACCTGCACCTGAGCCGGCATCATTTTGATGAAGCGCTGGCGACCGAATTGCGCCGCGCCGTGCAGGAATTGCGCAGCAGCGGCAGGGCCGACGCCTTGCTGGCTAAATACCTGGCCGGACTGCCTGCCGCCTGAATTTTCCGACGATCCCGCTGGGGAAAAAGTAGATGGCGAGGATGAACAGGATGCCGAGCCAGAGCAGCCAGCGGTCCGGATGCAGGGCCGATTCCAGCAATGGCACACCGGCGACGGCGCCTGCCGCTTTTGCCATCAGGGACTTCAGGTAGTTGTTGGCCAGGATGAACAGGGCGGCGCCGATTACGGAGCCATACATGGTGCCCATGCCGCCAATGACCACGATCAGCAGGATGTCGGTCATTACCTCAAAGCCCAGCGTGGTCCTTGGGCCGACATAGCGCAGCCACAGCGCCATCAGCGCGCCTGCCAGCGCTGCGGCGAGCGCACCGATGCAGTTGGCGGCAATGCGGTAGAGCACGGTGCGGTAGCCCAGGGCTTCGGCGCGGAATTCGTTTTCGCGGATCGCCTGCAGCACGCGGCCGAACGGGGAATTCACTACCCGCAGCAGTGCCAGGAAGATCAGCACGGCGCAGAAGAACACGATGTAGTAGGTGAGCACCTTGCCGTCCACGATGCGGCCCATGAATTCGCCGAATTCGTTGGCAGGCGACAGCAGGTCCGGCACGTCGAAAGTCTTGCCATCTTCGCCGCCGGTCCACTCCGACATCTGCGATGCCAGCACGGCGAACGAAGAAGCCACCGCCAGCGTAATCATGGCATAGAAAATTGCGCGCACGCGCAGCGCAAACAGGCCGATGATGAAGGCCAGGACCAGCGCCAGTGCCAGTGCCGCCGCCAGGCCGAGCGCCATCGAACTCCAGGCCGGAGCAGGGCTGTCGAACCCCAGGCCGACGCCGTAAGCCCCGATGCCGAAGAACATCGTATGCGCGAACGACACGATTCCCGTGTAGCCGATCAGCAGGTCGTACGAGGCGACCAGCACGATGTAGATGCAGATGGTGGCTGCGGTGTTGAGCGGGCGGGCGCCGGTGGTAATGAAGGGCGCCAGCGCGAGTCCCAGCACGACCACGAGCAACAACACGGACAGCGTTCGGCTACGCGGCAGGTCGCCGGACAGAAGGGTGTTCAGCATTTCATTTCCTTGACAGGCCGGCCGGGCGCCACAGCAGGATGGCGATCATCAGCACGATATGGGACACGAGCGCCAGCTTCGGCGCCAGGAAGCCGGCGTAGTTGGCCGTCAGCGCCATCAGCAGCGCGCCGATGAAGCAACCGCTGACCGAGCCAAGGCCGCCGATGATGATGGTAATGAAGACCATCACCATCACTTCGCCGCCCATGGTGGCGGTCAGGGTTTCCTTGTACAGGCCCCACATCACGCCACCCAGTCCCGCCAGCGCGGAGCCGGCCGCGAAGACCGCCACGAACAGGCGCCGGATGCGGTAGCCCAGCGCTTCGACCATCTCGCCATTCTCCACGCCGGCGCGGATCAGCAAGCCAAGCTTGGTGCGGTTCAGCAGCAGCGTCAGCACAATGAACACCAGCACCCCGACGGCGACGGCCAGCAGCCGGTATTTCTCGATGGCGGCGTCGCCCAGCACGAAGGCGCCGCGCAGGGCGGTGGGCAAGGGCATCGGCTTATGGTCTGCGCCCCAGATCACATGGATCAATTGTTCGACCACGATCATGCCGCCCATCGTGATCAGGATCTGCTTCAGGTGCTGGCCATAAACCGGCATGATGATGACGCGCTCGAAGACCAGGCCCAGGACGGCTGTCACCGCCATCGCCATCGCAATCGCCAGGCCGAGTGCAGCCAGGTTCATGCCGAGCGAGTCGGCCTCCAGCCAGCCCTGCATCGGCACCAGCACCAGCGTGGCCGCGAAAGCGCCGACGGAAACAAAGGCCCCGTGGCCGAAGTTCAGCACGTCCATCAGGCCGAACACCAGGGTCAGGCCGCTGGACATGATGAAGATCATCATGCCCATCGCCAGCCCGGCCACGGTCAGCGTGACCCAGGTCGGCATGCTGCCCACCAGCGGCAGCATGGCCAGCATCAGGGCCGGCACCAGCAGCATTGGAATGGTGTCGCGTGGGACGGAAGGCATCTCGTGCGGCTCCTTATTGGTGTGAGTCGAGGGCCAGGCCGAGCAGGCGTTCCTGCAGGGCGCGGTCGGCAGCCAGTTCGGCCATGGAGCCGCTGTGCACGATGCGGCCATCGTCCATCACGGCCACGGTGTCGCCAAGCTGGCGCACGAAGTTGAAGTTCTGCTCGACCAGCAGCACGGTGGTCTGGCCCTTGAGCTGGCGGATCGCGTCGGCCAGGCTCTGGATGATGGCCGGCGCCAGGCCCTTGGTCGGTTCGTCGATCAGCAGCAGTTCGCGCGGTTCGATGATGGCGCGCGCGATCGCCACCATCTGTTTCTGCCCGCCGGACAGGTTGCCGGCCGGGTAGTTCCAGAACTTCTTCAAAGCCGGGAAGAAGGAGAAAATCCATTCCAGCCGCGCTGCGTCCATCGGCCCGCTGCGTGCGGCGAGATAGAGGTTCTCGCGCACCGTCAGTTCGCTGAAGACGGCCATCGATTCCGGCACATAGGCGATGCCAGCCTGCGCGATATCGGGTGTGCGCAGCCTGCTGATGTCGCGGCCATTGAACTGGACCGAGCCGGCGCTGGCCTGCCACAGGCCCATGATGGTGCGCAGCGTCGTGGTCTTGCCGGCGCCGTTGCGGCCCAGAAGAACCGCCAGCCCGCCGCGCGGCACGGCCAGGTCGACGCCTTGCAGGATATGGTATTCGCCGATGTGCGTATGCACCCCGGACAGTTTGAGCACGGCGTCAGTCATGGCTTGCGGTCCCCAGGTAAGCTTGCTGCACGATGGCGGACGACATGACGGCGGCGGGTTCGCCGTCCGCCACCAGGGCGCCGTTGTGCAGCACGATGATGCGGTCGGCCAGCGCGCGCACCACGTCCATCTTGTGCTCGATCAGCAGCACGGCCTTGTTGCGCTCCGCCTTGACCTGGTGGATCAGCTCCAGCACCACCGGTACTTCGTCCACGCTCATGCCGGCGGTCGGCTCGTCGAACATCATCACTTCCGGCTCCAGGGCGAGCATGATGGCCACTTCCAGCTTGCGCTTGTCGCCGTGCGACAGGGCTGCCACCGGCGTGTCGCGCCGCGCAGCCAGCGCCACGCGCGCCAGGTAATGGTCGGCGCGTTCGATCAGCTCCTTGTGGCTGGACCAGATCGACCACAGCTTCATGCCCGCATTGGCGCGCGCCTGCACCGCCAGCCGCACGTTCTCATGCACCGGCAGATGGGGGAACAGGTTGGTGAGCTGGAAGGCGCGGCCGATGCCCTTGCGGGTGCGCGCTGCCGGGCCGCTGCGGGTGATATCTTCGCCGCGCAGCAGCACCTGCCCGCCGGTGGCCGGCAGCTGGCCGGACATCAGGTTGAAATAGGTGGTCTTGCCTGCGCCGTTGGGGCCGACGATCACCGTCAACTGGCCCGCGTGGAAGTCGGCGCTGACGTTGTCGACGGCCGTATGGCCGCCGAAGCGGATAGTCAAGCCGCGAGTGGACAGCAGTGGAGTCATCGGTTCAGCGCCGCTTGTTCTTGATCGGTACCGGCAGCTCGGAGGCCGGAATCTCGCGCACCAGTTCCAGCAAGTCCCATTCGTTTTTCTGGTCCTTCTTGATGCGGAAGTGGTACATCGGCTGCATGGCCTGGTGGTCGTCCTTGCGGAAGCTCATCCTGCCCTTCGGTGTGTCGAACTCCATGCCCTCCATCGCGGCAATCATCTTCTGCGTGTCGCCGCCGCCCGTTTTGGCGAGGGCGGTATAGACTGCGCTGGCGGCCGTGAAACCGCCCGCCGTGAACATGTCCGGCGGCTTCTTGTAGCGTTTCTGGTGTTCGGCCACGAACCAGTCGTTCATTTTGTTCTTGGGAAAGTCGTAATAGTAATAGATCGTGCCTTCGGTGCCGGCGAACGATTTCCAGGTCTTCAGCACCGGCAGGATATTGCCGCCCGGCGCCAGCGTGATGCCATAGCGCTCCGGCTTCATGTCGGCGATCTTGTTCATCGGGTTCGGCCCGGCCCAGATGATTTGCAGCACGCGCGGCGGCGGCGCGTCTTTCAGCTTGTCGAACAGGCGCTGCGCCGAGGCGGTGAAGTCGGTCGCATTCTGCGGCGCGAATTCCTCATGCACGATTGTCGCCCTGGAACCGGTCAGCCGGAGCGCTTCGCGTGCTGCCGTCACTGCGTCCTTGCCGAAGGCGTAGTCCTGCGCCAGGAAGGCCACGCTGCCTTGCTTGAAGGTGGAGGCGGCAGCCAGCCCGTCCTGCATGGAATTGCGTGCCGTGCGGAAGATGTACTTGTTCCATTTGGCGCCGGTAATCGCGTCGGCCACTGCCGGTTCCACGATCAGGACTTTCTTGTATTCCGCTGCGATGGGCAGCATGGCGATGGCGGAGCCGGAGGAACTGGTGCCGACCGCAATATCAACCTTGTCGTCGCCGTAGGCCTCGGCCAGCAGCGTGCGGCCCTGGTCCGGCTTGCTTTGGTCATCCTTGACGAAGACCTTCAGCTTGCGGCCGTTGATTTCCATCCTGCCACCGGTAAGGTACTCAAGGCCCATCATGAAGCCAGTCTCGGTTTCCTTGGCATACGGCTCGAGGATGCCGGTTTTGCCGGTGATGAGGGCAACTTTTAGGTCCTGCGCCGGTGCGAGCGCCGGCGCCAATGCGAACAACAGCGGTATCAGTTTGTTCATCAATTCAATCCACACTGGCGAGGAAGGTGCGCAGCGCCTCTTGTGCTGCGGGCTCCGACAGCATCGGCGCGTGGCCGACTTCGGGGACCTCAGCATACAGCATGCGTGGCGCGGCAGCACGCATGGCATTGGCCTGCGCCGGCTCGATCAGGTCCGACAGCGCGCCGCGAATCAGCATGGTCGGGCGGCGCCTTGCCAGCCGGCGGAAAGCAAAATGCGCGGCCATCGACGTCGAGCGCAGCTTGTTGGCGCGGATCGGCACGGCGATATTAGGGTCGTAGCGCATGGCCAGCGTGCCGTCTTGCTCTTCGCGGAAGGCGCGGCGCGCCCAGCGCCCCCATTCCTGCGCCGTATTGGCAGGGAAGGCGACTGCGTTGATGCCGCTGATGTAATCGGCTGCCTGCTGCCAGCTCGTGAATTGCTCGCCCTTGCCGGTATAGCCACGGATGCGCGACAGGCCGCGTTCGGACAGCGTCGGGCCCACGTCGTTCAGGACTGCGGCGGCGACCAGGCTTGACTTGCGCACGGCCAGCGTCATGGTGATCAGGCCGCCCATCGACGTGCCGATGAACACAGCACGTTCGATGCCCAGGTCGTTCGCCAGCTTGACCACGTCGTTGGCATAGACCATGGGCGTATAGCGGTCGGGCTGGGAATCGTACTCGGAATTGCCGCGGCCGCGCACGTCGACCGCGATCACGCGCCGCCCCAGGGCCGCAATCCATGGCGCGACATCTTCGAAGTCGGCCGAATTGCGCGTCAGGCCGTGAATGCAGATCACGGGCAGGCGCGCCGGGCCGCTGGCGGCAGGGTAGTCGCGCGCATACAGGCGCAAGCCATCGTCGCTGGTGTAGCTGATCTCGGAATACATGGTCTTCGTGGGCAGCGTTGCAGGAGCGTGCAGTGTGCAAGAAATGCATCAAAGCGGGAACCGGAGGCCGCGCCCACTGTGTGTGCAATTTTGCACAGCAACACTACGGCGCAAGAAAATGATGCACAATACCCCGATGAAAACACTGCCCGAATGGACTGACCTGCGCTTCTTCCTGGAGCTGGCGCGCTCCGGCACCCTGTCCGGCGCCTCGCGCCGGCTGGAAGTGGAGCACACCACGGTTTCGCGCCGCATCGACCGCCTTGAGCAGCAGCTGGGCGCCACGCTGTTCGACCGTTCGCGTGAAGGCTATGAACTGACCGAGATGGGCCATGCCGTGCTGCCGCATGCCGAGGCGATGGAAAGCGCAGTGCTGGCAGCGCAGGGCCAGCTGTCGGGCACCGAGGTTGCGATTCGCGGCGTGGTGCGCCTGGGCGTGCCCGAGGCCCTGGGTGTGCGCTTCATCACGCCGCTGCTGGCGCAATTCCTGCAGGACTATCCCGACCTGTCGGTCGATTTGCTGGTGCAGCCGCGCTTTGCCAACCTGGCCAGCCGCGAGGCCGACCTGGGCGTCACGCTGGATGCGCCCAATACCGGCCGCTACATGGTGACGCGCCTGGCATCGTTCCGCCTTTACGTCTACGGTTCGCCGGACTACCTGGCGCGCCACCCGCCGATCCAGAAGCGCAGCGACCTGGCCGGACATGACTTTGTCGACTACGTGCAGGACCGCCTGGCCAGCAATGAGCTGAACTTCCTCGATGAACTGGGCGTCAACCCGCGCCGCCGCCTTTGCTGCACCGGCATGCTGGCGCAGGCCGAAGCCGCCGCCGCGGGCCTGGGCCTGATGATGGCGCCGCCCTATATGGCGACCGACGGCCGCCTGGTGCCGGTGCTGCAGGACGAGGTATTCGTGGAGCGCGCCTATTGGCTGGTGGCGCCGGTCGACTTGTACCGGCTGCCGCGCGTCAGGGCCGTGTGGAACCTGCTGCGTGCATTCGCCGAATCGCGCGCCAGCCTTTTCATCTCGAACAAGTAAGGCAGTTCGCCTGAAATTTCGACCCGGTGCAGGTCGGGATCGGCGCGGTCCGGCAGCGGCGCCCGTTGCGCCAGCGCCTGCAGGATGGGCGCCGGGTCGTAGCTCCAGTCCACCATGTAGCGGCATGGATCGCCCTCGCGCACCTTCAACAGCGCCAGTTCGAACCGGGACACCGAAACCACCAGCGGGTCCTCATGTCCTGCCAGGAACTCAAGGAAGGCCAGCGGCTGGTATTCGCGGAACGGCGAAATATTCTCCTGCCGGATGAAGGCCTGCAGCGCGTCCTCCAGCAATTCGGCCTGGCGCAGCAATTCGACCGTCAGCACGCAGGTGCGTTCCAGGACGTAGACCCGCCACAGGAGCACGTTTCCGCGCGCTTCCTGCAGGTCCGGTGAGCCGGACACACGGTGGTAATAGGGCGCATCGCTGGCCCCGGGCTGGTAAGTGGCGCGCATCAGGCCAAGCAGGATGCGCTGGTGGCTGGCCAGGTCCATGTCTACCTCCATTCTCGTTGCCGCATTTGCTGCAGGGTGTTTGCGATGGCCGCATTACCCAGGCCGGGCACGGCTTCCGGCATGAATTCGTAGACGATCACTTCCGCCTCGGTCGCGACCTGGCGCAGTACTTGCTGCGCCAGGTCCATGGTGCAGGGGCGCGGCAGGCGCGAATGCACGTCGAGCATCAGGCCATTGTGCTGCACGCCGCAGGCCACGTGCAGCTCTTTCACGTGGCGGCCATCCAGTTCCGCCAGGAAGGCCTGGATATCGAGCGCATGGTTGTGCTCATCGCATTCCAGGTTGTACACGTCCAGGATCAGGCCGCAGCCGCAGTCGCGCGCTACCGCGTTGAGGAAGCCGGCATCGCTGTAGTCGGCCGGGCAGTCCGGCACGACGTGCACGATATTCTCCAGCAGGAAGGGCAATCCGTAGCGCTGCTGCAGGCACCAGGCCCGTTGCGCGACCAGCTCCGCCGCCTGCTCGGTGCGCGGCATGGCCAGCATGATGCCGAGGTGTTCGCCGTCGACTCGCGTATAGCCAAGGTGTTCGCTGTGCCAGCGCACCCGCACCTGGTCCATCAGTTCATCGAGCAAGTGCAGGTAGGTCGGCGACCAGCCATCATGCGAACCGATCGACAGGCTCACGCCATGCACCACGATAGTCTTCTCGCGGTCGATGTTTTTCAGTTCGGCCAGGATGCCTTTGTCCAGCGAGATGCGGTCGCCGTCGGCGACCGACATGGTCTCCGGCGTGACTTCGATGATGTCCACGTGCGGCAGCATCATCTCCAGCAGCGCCGGGTCGCGCCCCTCGTAGCTGACGCCCACGCCCAGGGCTGGGCGTGGAACGTGCGAAGGCAGTTTAGCCGCGGAATTCATTTTCCAGCACCGCGCCTTCGATATGCGGTACCTCGCGCAGCACGCGGCCAATCGACGGGTCGCCGCGCAGGAAGGTCAGGTCGAAGCCCGTCAGGCCGCAGTTGCAGCCGCCCTTGGGCACCATCTGCGACACGGCGATATCAAGCGCCTTGTGCAGTTCTTCCAGGGTGACCTTGCCTTCGCTGACGACGATCTTGATATGGTTTTTCTTGATGCTGGTGTGGCGCAGTTCTTCCATGACGATCTCCAGGCGGTCCGGTATTGAAGAGGGGCGGGCCCTTCGGACCAGGCTGTGGACCGCGCCCTGTTGCATTCCATGGAAGTCACTTTAGGCGGCAAGGAGGCGCGGCGAATTGGTACTGGCACCCAAATTCCGGGCGGCCAGCACCTAGTTTTTATGCAGTGAGGCAGGTGGCCGGCGCAGCAGATCGAGGCGCGTGGTGGCGCCCAGCTTGCCGAGCAGGGTGGAAACGTGGTGTTCCACAGTGCGTTCGGAACGGCAGAGGCGCTGCGCGATCTCGAGGTTGCTGAGACCGTCGAGCAGCAATTCCAGCACCTGGGCTTCGCGGCGGGTCAGGCCGCTCGGGTGTTCGCGCGCCGCAGCGTAAGGGCCGCGCCGCGGCTTCGGCAATTGCGCCTGGGCGCCGCAGGCGCGGGCGCGCTGCCGCGCCAGCGCAGCGGCCGGTGCGGCGCCGATCTGTTCCAGCAGTGCGACCGCCTTCGGCATGGCTTGCACGGCCGCCTCGCCCGGCAGGTCAAGCAGGGCCAGTGCCGCTTCAAACGGCAGGCCCAGGGCCAGCCAGGCGTCGCAGGCGGCCTGGCCATTGCCGGCCGCTTCTGCCGCGCGCGGCGGCGGTGTCCGGCCAGGTTGCTCGCCCCCGACTGGCGCCGGGATCGCCGCCCGGCGCCGCCAGGCGCCAACTTCCGCCAGGTCCCAGGCGTTCACGCCGGACAGGTCGAACTGGCCGATCTCGTCGAGCCAGCGGCGGCAACTGTCCATGTCCTGCACCTGCCACGCCGCTTCCGTGAGGGCCAGCAGTACCGGCAGCAGGCGTTGCGACTCGCGGGTAGCGCGCGCCCATTGCAGCGCTTCCTGCAGGCAGCGCGCTGCATCTTCTTCGCCCTGGCGCGAAAGCGTGCGGCCCAGTACCGTCAAAGCAGGCAGCCGCATGACGAGGCTCAGGTCGGGCAGGGCGAGCACTTGCCGCGCCAGCGCGGCGGCCTGGGCAAACTCGCCTTTGTCGAGGTGGAACTGCGCCTGCCAGCCGGTCAGGTAATGCACCCAGGCGTCCAGCTCATGCTCGCGGTGGTAAGTGAACCCTTCGGCCAGCAGGCGTTCGGCCAGCGCAAACTGCTTGAACACGACGGCGTATTCCACCCAGTTGCTGTAGATGCGCGCCGCGTGTTCATGCAGGTGCTGGTCCAGCGCGCACTGCAAGCCCTCGGCCAGGTCTTGCTGGCCGCTGTCGTCGCCCAGGAACAGTTTGGCGCTGCCGATATTGGTCAGCGCATGGACGCGCGTATCGTGGTCATCCAGCGCCGTGGCCAGTTCCAGCGCCAACCGGCCCCATTCGATAGCGGATGCGGGATGGTCTTGCAACAACTGGTGCTGGGAACGCATGCTGTAGGCCATCGCCAGTTCTTTGCTGTTGGGCAGTTGCTCGAGCGTGCGGATCGCTTCCAGCCCATAGCGTTCGGCTTCCTTCGCTTCGCCGCGGTACCAGTGCGTGCGCGCCAGCCAGCGCAGGTTCAGGCCGACCTTGTCCGGCCGCTCGACGCTTCGCCACAAGTCGATTGCCCGCAAGCGCGCTTCGATCAGGCGGTCGTCAATGCGCAGCAGGCCGGCCTCATAAGCCCAGTCCTCGTAAAGCTGGGCAGCTTCGCCGGTCCAGCCGACTGCGTCCACGAATTGCAGGGCGCTGGCCAGGTGGGCGGCGGCCTGGCGGTGTGCGCCCAGCCGCGCCGCCTGGCGTGCCGCCCGTGGCGCCAGTTGCAGCACCATGTGCGCATCCTGCGCCCCGGTCGCGTGATGGACCAGCCGTGCCAGCTCGATGCGCGCATGGGGCGGCGCCTGTTCGGTCAGGGCCTTGCACAAGCGCTTGTGCAGGGCGCGCGTGGCGCCGGGGCGCAGCCCGCTCAACACGGCCTGGCGCGCCAGTTCGTGGCGGAACGACAACAGGCCGGGACTGGCGCGCTGCAGCAGGCCGCTGTCGACGCTGCCGTCAATGGCGTCATGCCCGTCCTCGCCGAGCAAGGCTTCCAGCAGCCACTCCTCGAGTGCGACGGGGCTGACGCTGACCAGTTCCAGCACGGTGCGTACCTGTGCATCCAGCCGCGAGATGCGTGCCCAGACTGCATCGCGCACCGACGCTGGCAAGTGGCCGGGCACCCGGCTGCAATCGGTCAGCAGTTCAGAAAGGAAGAAAGGGTTGCCGCCGGTGACGCGGTATAACTCGGAGGGATCGCAATCCGCATCGCGCGCCAGGGCAGCGACGGCGTCCGGCGACAAGGGAGGAAGATCGATGCGTTGCGTGCTGGCGGCAGGCAAGTCGCCGGCCCAGCGCCAAAAGGCGTGGTCGGGTGGCAGCTCATCGTTGCGGGCGCTCGCCAGAAGCATGATGTGCTGGTCGGCGATACGGCGCGCCAGGTATTTGAGCAGGTCCAGCGTAGCCTGGTCGGCCCAGTGCAAGTCTTCGCACATCACCAGCACCGGCCGCGCCTGCGCCGCCAGGTGCCCCAGCAGCATCGGCATCAGGATGTCGGGACTGCCCGCATTATCGATCGTGCACACCACGTCCGGGCCGAGTGCCGGCGCGAAGTCGCGCAGGGGGCCCAGCACGCGCGGTGTGGACAAGTCTTCGCAGGCGCCTTGCAGGACAAGGAATTTGCCCTTCAGCGGCGCCGCAAAGGCTTGCAGCAGGGATGACTTGCCGATGCCGGCTTCACCCAGCACCAGCGCCATTCCGCCCGCACCTGAGCTAACGCGGCTGGCAAGCCGCTGCAGTTCCTGCATTTGCCTTTCGCGCTCGAGCAGCATCTGGCTCTCCTCACTGCCATCATATTCCTGTCAGCGCGAAAGGATTCTCACCAATCGTAACGTGCGTCAGAACTTGTACGAGGCAGTCAGCTTGTAGGTGCGGGGATCGCCGTAGTAGGTGGTCACGGTATTGAAGAAACCACCGAAGGCATAGCCGGCAACCTTGTAGCGTTTATCCGTCAGGTTACGGCCGTGCAGCCCGATTTGCAGGCGGCGGTCGGCACTGGTCCATACCAGGCCGGCGTCCCACAGCGTGAAGCCCCCTTGAGCAAGCATCAGGTTCTGCGGCACCAGCGCATCCATCGATGCAATGCCGGTCAGGCGCACGATTTCAGCCTGGTACACCTTGTCCTTGTAGGCCAGGCTGCTGTTGAAACTCATGTTGCCGCCGCGGCCGAACAGGCTGAGCGGCCATTCATAAGTCGCGCCGACGTTGGCGGATTTTTTCGGCGTGTTCTGGAACTCCGCGCTTTTCGCCACATTGACCAGCGTTGCGCCGCTGGCGACCATCCATTCCTTGTACTCGGCATCGATGTAGCTCAACATGCCGTTCAGCGACAGCCCATCCGTTACGCGCGCGATGGCTTCCAGCTCCAGGCCCTTGATCTTCGCCTTGCCGGCGTTGGTCAGCGTGCCTGCGAAGCCGGTCACCTGGCCTTGCGCGTTGAAAGTCGGGATCGAGCCCGGGATCTGCACATTCTTGTAGTCGGTGTAGAACACGGCGGCATTGGTCTGCAGGCGCCCGCCATTCAGCGAAGATTTCAGGCCCAGCTCAACGGTATCGACTTCTTCCGGGTTCACGCCCTTGCGCTTTTCCAGCGAGGCCGGGGTATTCGGGCCACCGGTGGCCGCCAGGTCCATGCGCGGGTCGAACATGCCGCCCTTGAAGCCGCTCTGGTAAGCGCCGTAGACGTTGTGTTCCGGCGACAGCTTCCAGCCGAAGCCCAGTTTCGGCGTGAATTTCTTGTCCTTGCGGTGCAAGTCACCCTTGCCCAGGTCCGTGTTTGGCGCCAGGCCGACGGCCGCAGGGTTGCCCAGGTTGGGCGATCCGGCCAGGCCGAGGTAGGTGCGCTTGTAGATGGACGCTTCGCGCTCGTCATCGGTCCAGCGTCCGCCCACACTCACATTGAAAGTGTCGGACACGCTATAGCTGGCATCGGCATACACGGCCCAGGTTTTGGAATCGATATCGTCGCGCGTCAGCAGCGACAGGCCGCCGGCGGCGTTGTACAGGACGTCGAACTCATTGAAGGCGTTGGTCTTCATGTAGAACAGGCCGGCCACGCCTTGCCATTTGGAGCCGGTGTAGGTGAGCTGGAATTCCTGGCTGTCCTGCTTGTCGCTATAGATGGCAGGAGCTTCCCACAGCGGGGAGTTCAGCGAATCGAAGTCGATCGGCGCGTAAGACCTGGACGAGCGGTGCGCGGTGACCGACTTGAACATCGTCTCGGCATTGATGTTGTAATCGATGGTCAGCGACGCGCCCTTGGTGGTCACTTGCTGTTCGTGGCCGTTCACCTTGTACAGGTTGGCGCGCGTGTCGTAGGCGCCTTCCAGCGGCGGTTCGTTGCCCGGCGGCGGCCCGTTCAGCAGGCGGTAGCCTTGCTTCGGCTCGGAATCGTCCTTGGTGTAGTCGGCAGCGAGGCGGATGAACAAGTCGCTGTTCGGTACCAGTTCGGCGCTGATGCGGGCGGCGTTGACGTCCTTGTTGTAGTTTTCGCGGCCGTTGATGACGTTTTTGCCGTAACCGTCGCGGTTGAAGGTGCCGACTGTGCCGCCGATGCGCAGGATATCGCTGATCGGTGTGCTGCCCTTCAGTACCAGGTCGCGCTGGCTATAGTTGCCCAGGGCGCCCTTGACTTCGAAGGTCGGCTTGGGGGAAAGCTTGCGGGTCACGTATTTCACCGCGCCGCCGATGGTGTTGCGGCCGTACAGGGTACCTTGCGGGCCGCGCAGCACTTCGATGCGTTCCAGGTCGTAAATGTCGGTCAGTGCGCCTTGCGGGCGGGCCAGGTAGACGTCGTCCAGGTAGATGCCGACGCCTTGCTCATAGCCGGCCACCGGGTCTTGCTGGCCAATGCCGCGGATGAAGGCGGTGAGGGTAGTGTTGGTGCCGCGCGAGGCTTTGAGCGTGGTGTTCGGCACGATGTCGGTCAGCGCCGTGATGTCGGGCAGCGCCTTCTTTTCCAGCTGCGCGCCGGACAGCGCGGTCACTGCGCCCGGCACGTCCTGGATCAGTTCTTCGCGCTTGCGGGCGGTGACGATCACCCGGTCCATCTGGCCTTCGGCCTTCTCACCGTCCGCGCTTTGCGCCAGGACAGGGTGGGAATACATGGCGGGCAGCGTCATCATCACGGCTGCTGCCGAGCGCCGCAGCATGAAGTTGTGTTTCGACACACGCATCAAGGTCTCCTCAGGTTTTGTTATGCGAGGAGTGTGCATGTTTTGCCAACTGTGCGAAACTGACAGGGTTGCACTCACGTTGTGCAATTTTGCACACAATCGCGACTAGTGATATTTCAAATTCAGAAAGATCCAATCTGAACTGATATAGCTGTGCCGTAGCGGCCTGGCTGCTTGCTATCCTCTGCCGAAAATACACAAGGAGGAGACGTATGGCAGCGACGAATGAAACCAGGCGCAAGGTCTTCCTTGGCCTGCTCGGCGGGGCCGCCGGGCTGGCCATCGGCGGGCGCGCAACGGCCCGCGCTGCGGTGGACGAGGCGGGCAGGGTGTTTCGGCTGGATGGCGGCGGCGCCACCTATGCTTTTGGCGTCAATACGGAAGGCCAGCTGCAATCGCTGTACTGGGGCGCCGCGCTGGCCGCCAGCGACAGGCTGCCGGCGGCGGTCCTGCCCGAAGCCAATTCGTCCAATGAGATGCCTGTCAGTATTTCGCCCTACGAGTTTGCCGGCTTCGGTGGCGGATTGACGACCGAGCCCGCGCTAAAGGTCCGCTTCCCCGACGGCGTGCGCGACCTCGACCTGCGCTACGCCGGCCACCAGGACAAGGGTGGGCGCCTGGTCCTGCAATTGAAGGATGCGAAGCGGGCGGTCCACGTGGCGCTGACTTACGCGATGGACGAGACCACAGGCATCCTTTCCCGCTCCGCAGTCGTGGAAAACCGGACCGGCAACTGGATACAGGTTGATCAGATGGCGGCAGCCTGCCTGAATCTTCCCTATTCGGACGATTACCAGCTGTCTTTCCTGTCCGGGCGATGGGCTGGGGAATTCATGCTGCAAACGCGGGCGATCACGCCGGGCGCCTTTGTGCTGGAGAGCCGCAAAGGCGTCACGTCGCACCAGGCCAATCCCTGGATCGCGATAAGCCGCAACACGACCGGCGAAGAGTCCGGCCCGGTGTGGTTCGGGGCACTGGCCTGGAGCGGCAACTGGCGCATCAACGTCGAGATGGATGCAATGGGCGGCGTGCACGCAACCGCCGGCTACAACCCCTTCGACTTCAACTACCGGCTGAAACATGGCGAGAGCCTGGCATCACCGGTGTTTCATGCCGGCTTCTCCAGCGAGGGCTTTGGCGGCGCTTCGCGCATTTTCCATCGCTACCAGCGCGAGAGAATCCTTCCGCACGCGCCAGCACCGCGCCTGCGCCCTGTGCTCTACAACTCCTGGGAAGCGACTTTCTTCGACGTCACTGAAGCAGGGCAGATGGCGCTTGCAGAAAAAGCCGCCCGCATCGGTGTTGAACGCTTTGTCGTGGATGATGGCTGGTTTGGTGCGCGCAACAGCGACAAGACAGGGCTTGGCGACTGGGTGGTCAACCGCAAGAAATTCCCGAACGGGCTGGGGCCGCTGATCAAGCGGGTGAATGCGCTGGGCATGCAGTTCGGGCTCTGGGTCGAGCCGGAGATGGTGAACCCGGACAGCGACCTGTATCGCGCGCATCCCGACTGGGTGATCAATTTTGCCGGCCGGCCGCGCTCCGAAGCGCGCAACCAGCTGGTGCTCAACCTGGCGCGCAAGGACGTCTGCGAGCATTTGCTGAAGGTGCTGGATGGGCTGGTCGCCAGCCACAACATCGAATACCTGAAATGGGACCATAACCGGGCCTGGTCTGAACCCGGCTGGCCGGAAGCGGCACCGGACGAACAGCAACGGCTTTACGTGGCCTACGTCGACAACCTGTACAAGCTGCTGGCAGAACTGCGCCGCCGCCACCCGAAGCTGGAAATCGAATCCTGCGCCAGCGGCGGCGGGCGCGTCGACCTTGGCATCATGCAGCTCACCGAGCAGGTATGGACTTCCGACAATACCGACCCGTATGACCGCCTCGTCATCCAGGATGGATACAGCCATGCCTATGTTCCGGCCGCGATGATGGCGTGGGTGACCGACTCGCCGAACTTCGTCAACAAGCGCGTGACCTCTCTGGAATACCGCTTCCTGTCCGCCATGCAGGGCGGGCTGGGAATCGGCGCCAACCTCAACCACTGGCAGGACGAAGATTTCGCCAGGGCCGGGAAGCTGGTCGAAGAATACAAGCGGATTCGCGCCACGGTCCAACTGGGCAACCTGTATCGCCTGGTGTCGCCGCGCAACGGTTCGCCGCGCTCGGCCACTTTGTCGGTGTCGCAGGACCGCAATCAGGCAGTATTGTTCGCCTTCCTGCACTCCAGCATGATGCGCGCAGCGCAGAAAACGATCCAGCTTCGCGGCCTGGATGCCGGCAAGGTCTACGCGCTGCGCGCTATCGCCGGCGCCGCGGCGGCAGGAACGGCAGCCAAAGCAAGCGGCGCTTACTGGATGGGGCATGGCTTGAAGGTGGTCCTCGAAGGCGACTTCCAGGCAGCGGCCTTTGTGCTGGAGGCGGAAGCGCAGGAGACGGCAACTGGTTCCTGATACTGGCCTTCGCTACCGATACCGTTCTATTTTTGGGACTGGCTTTGGTAAACGATGTTCATGATCGGCTTGAGCCCTTCCTTCGCGAGGAAGAACAGGGTCATTTCTTTGCCATCTATCGCCCAGGTAGCGGCCTTGCCCCATACCTGGCCTGACCCGCTGCGCAGGCTGCCTTCTTTTCCGTACTGCGCGACATTCAGCGCGTAGAGTTCGTCCCAAAGGCGGGCGACTTCCTCTGGCGAGAGATTGTCTTGCAGTTCCAGTGTGATTTGATGAAGCTTGGCTTCCTTGAAGTAGAAACGTGCAGTGAAGGTATTGTGTCCGATAGGCACGCCGTACTGTTCAAGAACTTCCTTCGCCCCCGTTTGGAGGGTACTTGGGGTCGCCGGTGTGGTTGCAGCAGGGTTCAGCTTGCGCACCGTCTCCCCGGACATGCCGAACGAATTACCACGCCACAGTTCCTGGGCCAGACTCGAGGCAGAAGCAAAAAAAGTGAAGCGATGGCCGCCGCCCGCATCAAGCGCATACTAAAACTCCTCGTTCAAAGTATGCGTTTATACCACGGCTGTCCTGGACCAAGGGGGACGTAGGCTTCAGTCAGCGGCTCCCCGGCATCCAGTTCGCGGTCCAGGCCGAGGGTGCCGAAGGGAACCAGGCTGTCGTGGAACAGCTGCAGCACGCGTTGCCGCAGCAAGGGGCCGAAGTCGGGCAGGGCGCGCTGGCAGGCGATCAGGTTGAATTCGTTGAATGAAGCGTCGGTGACCAGGTTGTATTGCGCCCAGGTGATGTGGCTGCGCAAGGTTGGCGCCAGGATCGCACGGCCGCCCTGTACGTTGAAGTAATTGGACAACCGGCCTTTTCCGCCTGCCTGCTCGTAGCCTTCCTGCACGCGCTCAAGTTCGGCTTCCGGCAGCCATGCCGACGCGGCTTCGTCCAGCATGTCGTCGCTGGCGACGGTGGCGTAGATTTCAGCGTGGGACAGCAGCCCCATTTCAGCCAGGATGATGGCCAGCGTCCACGCTTGCCCGGCACCGGCGCAATCGGCCAGCCAGATGCGGGGCAGGGCGACGCCGCGCAATGAGTGCTCCGCGGCTTCGCGCAGCATCAGCGCCTCTGCCGCATCGTCGAACATGGCGGCCGGCGGCACGTGCAGGGCGCGCAGCAAGCTCGCTGCGGTCGCAGGATCGTGCAGCACATGGTCCTGCAACTGCGACAGGGTGGACAAGCCGTGTTGCTGCATGAAGCCGAACAGCTTGCGCTTCAGCGGCGCGCGGTCATGCAGGCGGAAGTCGAAGCCGAAGCGCCGCACCAGCGCTTCCAGCAGCAACTCCAGCTCGAGTTCCTCCAGCTCAGGCGCCGTGCTGCGGCGCAATTCCTCGTTCGCCCCCATCAGTGCAGCCAGACCCGCATCAGCGACAGCAACTGCGCCACGTCCACCGGCTTGGTGATGTAGTCCGAAGCGCCGGCGGCAATGCACTTGTCGCGGTCGCCCTTCATCGCTTTCGCCGTCAGGGTGATGATCGGCAGCGAGCGGAATTTCGGGATGCGGCGGATGGCGCGCATGGTGTCGTAGCCATCCATCTCCGGCATCATGATGTCCATCAGGACGATCTCGATGGACGGGTCGCGCTCCAGGACTTCAATGCCGTCACGCCCGTTTTCGGCAAAGGACACCAGCATCTGCTGGCGTTCCAGCAGCGAGGACAACGCGAAAATATTGCGCAAGTCATCGTCAACGATCAGCACTTTACGGCCCGCCAGTCCGGCATCGGCGGCGTGCACTTCCTCCAGCATGCGGCGCTGCGCCTCCGGCAGGTTGGCCTGGGAACGGTGCAGGAACAGGGCGGTTTCATCGAGCAGGCGCTCCGGCGACCGGGCATCCTTGATGACGATGGTCTTGGCGTAGCGTTTCAGCTTGGCCACTTCCTTGCGGTTCAGCTCCTTGGCGGTGTTGATCACGATCGGCAGGTCGCGCAGGCGCTGGTCCTTGCCGATCAGGTCCAGCAGGTCGAAACCGCTGATATCGGGCAGGGTCAGGTCCAGCACCATGCAGTCGAAGTGCGATGCGTGCAGCGCCGCCAGCGCTGCCTGGCCGGTGCCGACGGCCGTGATGTCGACGTCGGTATCGCCAATCAGCTTGACGATGGCGTCGCGCTGGTTTTCCTCGTCATCGACCACCAGCAGGTTGCGCTTGCCGCCGATCAGGAAGCGCTGGATGCGCATGAACTCTTCGTTCAGGTCTTCCTTGCTGACCGGCTTGTTGAGGTAAGAGATGGCGCCGGAGCGCAGCGCACGTTCGCGCTCGCGCAGGCTGGACATTACATGCACCGGAATATGGCGGGTGCTCGGGTCGCGTTTCAGGCGTTCCAGCACGGTGAAGCCGTCGATGTCCGGCAAGTCCAGGTCGAGCAGGATGGCGGAAGGCAGGTAGTCGCGCGCCAGGCTCAGGGCCCAGTCGCCCTGGTGCGTGACCACGCCCTTGAAGTTCTTTTCGCGTGCGAAGTCCAGCACTACCTTGGCAAAGCGTTCATCGTCCTCGACGATCAGCACTGACGGATCGCCTGGTGTCGTGATGCCGCGGTCATCGATGGTCGAACCGTAAACCTGGTCGTCCTGCTCGACCACCTGCTCCTGCAACGGCGGCGTGTACACCACGGCCGGCGTTGCGATGACCGGCGACGGCGGCGTGCCGGGAGCGGGCAGGCGCGGCATGGCCGGCTGGCGGGCGGTCTCGTAGTACACGAAGCCGGAGCGGTTATACGGCAGGAACAGGGTAAACGTCGAACCCGCGCCAACGGTCGACTCCACGCGGATCTCGCCACCCAGCAGGCGGGCCAGTTCGCGCGAAATCGACAGGCCCAGGCCGGTGCCGCCATATTTGCGCGCGGTGGAACCGTCGGCCTGCTGGAATGCCTCGAAGATCAGTTGCAGCTTGTCGCCCGCGATACCGACACCGGTGTCGCTGACCGAGAAGGCCAGCACCGCGTCGGCATTGCCCAGGTTGGGGTGGTCGGCGCTCCAGCCGCTTTGCACCAGCGCGATGCCAAGCGATACCTGGCCATGGTTGGTGAATTTGAACGCGTTCGACAGCAGGTTTTTCAGCACCTGCTGCAGGCGCGTGGTATCGGTCATCAGGGAAGCGGGCAGGTTGTCGCCCAGTTCCACCGTGAAGCCGAGGTGCTTGGCTTCCGCCATGTGGCGGAAGGTGCGCTCCACATAGCTGCGCAGGTTGGCGAAGCGGTATTCCGACACGTCCAGCGTGACGGTGCCGGATTCGATCTTCGACAGGTCGAGGATGTCGTTGATCAGGGTCAGCAGGTCGGAGCCGGAACCGTGGATGGTCTTCGCGAATTCCACCTGCTTGCCCGACAGGTTGCCCTCCGGGTTGTCGCCCAGCTGCTGCGCCAGGATCAGCAGCGAATTCAAAGGCGTGCGCAGCTCGTGCGACATGTTCGCCAGGAATTCGGACTTGTACTTGGAGGACAGGGCCAGCTGGGTCGCCTTTTCCTCCAGCGCCAGTTTCGCCTGTTCCACTTCGCGGTTCTTGCGCTCCACCTCGATGTTCTGCTCGGACAGCAGGCGGGCTTTCTCCGCCAGTTCCTGGTTGGTCTGCTGCAGCTCTTGCGCCAGCGATTGCGACTGGGTCAGCAGCGATTCGGTACGGCTGTTTGCTTCGATGGTGTTCAGCACCACGCCGATCGATTCCATCAGCTGGTCGAGGAAGGACAGGTGGGTTTCAGTGAAGCGGTCCAGCGAAGCGATCTCGATCACCGCCTTCACCTGCTGCTCGAACAGGATAGGCAGCACCACGATATTGGTTGGCGGCGCCGCACCCAGGCCGGAACTGACCACGATGTAATCGCGCGGCACGTCGGTCAGCCAGATGCGCATTTTCTCCAGCGCGCACTGGCCCACCAGGCCTTCGCCCGGCAGGAAGGACGTCGGCAGCTTGCGCGAGGAACGGTAGCCGTAGCTGGCGATCATGCGCAGGCGGGCGTCGGCCAGCTGCGAGTCCATCATATAGAACACGCCGTGGTGGGCAGATACCAGCGGCGCCAGCTCGGACAGGATCAGTTTCGTCACTGCCTGCAAGTCGCGCTGGCCCTGCAGCAGGCGGGTGAAGCGCGCCAGGTTGGTTTTCAGCCAGTCCTGCTGCGCATTCTTCTGCGTGGTTTCCTTCAGGTTGCGGATCATCTCATTGATGTTGTCCTTCAGGTAGGACACCTCGCCGCGCGCCTCCACCTGGATGGAACGGGACAAGTCGCCGCGCGTCACGGCGGTTGCCACCTCCGCAATCGCGCGCACCTGGTTGGTCAGGTTTGCCGCCAGCTGGTTCACGTTTTCGGTCAGGTCCTTCCAGGTACCGGCCACGCCGGACACGTTCGCCTGGCCGCCCAGCTTGCCCTCGGTACCCACTTCACGCGCCACGCGGGTCACTTCCGACGCGAAGGAGGACAACTGGTCCACCATCACGTTGATGGTGTCTTTCAGCTCCAGGATCTCGCCCTTCACGTCCACGGTAATCTTCTTCGACAAGTCGCCGCGCGCCACGGCGGTGGTCACCGCCGCGATATTACGCACCTGGCCGGTCAGGTTGGACGCCATGAAGTTGACGTTGTCGGTCAAGTCCTTCCACGTGCCGCCGACGCCCGGCACATAAGCCTGGCCGCCCAGCTTGCCTTCGGTACCCACCTCGCGCGCCACGCGCGTCACCTCGGAAGCGAACGAAGACAACTGGTCCACCATCACGTTGATGGTGTTTTTCAGTTCCAGGATCTCGCCCTTCACGTCCACCGTAATCTTCTTCGACAGGTCGCCGTTGGCCACGGCGGTAGTCACCTCCGCGATGTTACGCACCTGGCCCGTCAGGTTGGACGCCATGAAGTTCACGTTGTCGGTCAAGTCCTTCCAGGTGCCGCCGACGCCGGACACGTTGGCCTGGCCGCCCAGCTTGCCCTCGGTACCCACCTCGCGCGCCACGCGGGTCACTTCCGAAGCGAAGGAGTTCAACTGGTCCACCATCACGTTGATGGTGTTCTTCAGCTCCAGGATCTCGCCCTTCACGTCCACGGTAATCTTCTTGGACAAGTCGCCGTTCGCCACGGCGGTGGTCACCTCCGCGATGTTGCGCACCTGGGAAGTCAGGTTGCCCGCCATCGAGTTCACGGAGTCGGTCAAGTCCTTCCAGGTGCCCGCCACGCCCTTCACCTGCGCCTGGCCGCCCAGCTTGCCTTCGGTACCCACCTCGCGCGCCACGCGGGTCACTTCCGACGCGAAGGAAGAAAGCTGGTCGACCATCACGTTGATGGTGTTTTTCAGTTCCAGGATTTCGCCCTTCACGTCCACCGTAATCTTCTTCGACAAGTCGCCGTTTGCCACCGCAGTCGTCACCGCCGCGATATTGCGCACCTGGCCCGTCAGGTTGGAAGCCATGAAGTTCACGTTATCGGTCAGGTCTTTCCAGGTGCCGCCGACGCCCGGCACATAAGCCTGGCCGCCCAGCTTGCCTTCCGTGCCCACCTCGCGCGCCACGCGGGTCACTTCGGAGGCGAAGGAGCGAAGCTGGTCCACCATCACGTTGATGGTGTCTTTCAGTTGCAGGATCTCGCCGCGCACGTCCACCGTAATCTTCTTGGACAAGTCGCCGTTCGCCACGGCGGTGGTCACCTCGGCGATATTGCGCACCTGGGAAGTCAGGTTGCCCGCCATCGAGTTGACAGAGTCGGTCAAGTCTTTCCAGGTGCCGGCCACGCCTTTCACCTGCGCCTGGCCGCCCAGCTTGCCCTCGGTCCCCACCTCGCGTGCCACGCGCGTCACCTCGGACGAGAAGGAAGTCAGCTGCTCCACCATGGTGTTCGCGGTCATGGCCGCGCGCAGGTACTGGCCCTTCAGCGGATGGCCGTCGACCTCCAGCGCCATGGTTTGCGACAGGTCGCCCTTTGCCACCGCGCCGATCACGCGCGCCATCTCGGTGGTAGGGCGCACCAGGTCGTCGATCAGCGTATTGACGGCGCTGATGATGGTCGCCCAGCCGCCGGACACATGGACGGTCGCACGCTGCGTCAGGCGGCCTTCGCGGCCCACCACGCGGCTAACCTCCGTCACCGACTTCACCATGCGCTCATTGGTCTCGATGATGTCGTTGAGGGTGTCGGCGATCTTGCCCGACACGCCCGTCCAGTCGGACGGCAAGCGCGCGGAGAAATCGCCTTTTTTCAGGGCCATCAGGGTGGACAGGATCAGCTTCAGGTCCAGCTCTTCCGGCAGTTCGGTCATGTCGTTCATTCGACGTTACCTCAGGTATGAAGATGGAATGCGAGGGGAAGGCCTAATGTCACTCCGGCAGGGGCGACAGTCAAGTACAAACGTGACAAAAAGCTTCACTTTGTCAACTATGCAACGCGATGGGAAACATTTTTCTTAGCATAACGACGTGCAATATTCCAACGCGCACGATTGGCAGCCCGCCACTATGGGAATGCCCCCTGTCAGGAAGTCCTGACCTCAAAATCAGGAATGCTTGATGCATATGCGCCTATCTGCTTGCTATCTTCAAAGCATCACTTCACAAGGGGAGGCATCATGAAGAAGGCAATCTTGACCGCAGCGCTGCTGCTGCCGCTGGCCGGAGCCCTCGCGGCCGAGGAATACGCTACGCCGCGCGATGCGGAGCAAATGGTGGCCAAGGCAGTGGCCGCCATTGCCAAGGACGGCAGCAAGGTCTATGCGGCAATCACCGGCAAGGATCCGGCCTGGGTGCGCGGCGACCTCTACCCGGTTGTGTATGACTTGAACGGCAAGGTGCTGGCGCATGGCCAGACGGTCAAGATGGTGGGCAAGGACCTGATCGACCTGCGCGATGTGGACGGCAAGGCATATATCCGCGAACGCATGGAACTGGCGAAGCAGAAGCCCAGCTTCTGGCAGGACTACAAATTTGTCGATCCGATCAGCAAGAGCATCCAGCCCAAGCGCATGTATTGCGAGCGCTCGGGCGAGATTGTTGTGTGCGCCGGGGTCTACCTGCGCTGACCGGTTACTGGCTTTCCAGCACGGTGCGGCCGTTCAGCGGCTGCACCGGGCGCGCGTTGTGCTTGTACAGCGAGGCGAAGCGTTTCAGCTGTGCGGCCGACATTTCAACCGGCTGTTTCAGCACGAACCAGTTCACTTCTTCGCTGCACGGCGGCGTGGTCAGCGAGCCGGCAAAGTTGTAATAGCCCTGGGCCTGCGGCAGCAGCGAGGCGATCTCGATCGCGATGCCGGCCGGTTCCTGCTGCTGCCCTTTGGCGGACGGCAGGGCATCCCACAAGGTTTTTACCAGCGGATTTTCCGCGCCCTGCTTGAACAGCACTGCGACAACCGCAAGCTTGCCTTCGGCGTTCTTGTGCACCAGGTGCGCCACCATCGGGTAGTTGCGGCCGTTGATGCGTTCCTCGCTTGGCTTGTGGAAGTGGAACTGCAGCAGCTCGTAGCGCACGCCGTCGATGCCCACGCTGCTGCCGGGGGCATAGTTGACCTGGATGGTGTGGCCGTTATCGATGATCTTGAGCGGCGATGGCTGGTAGGCGAATTCCAGCGGCGGCAGCTGTTGCCTGGTCGTGCTGCGGATATCGATCGGCGATTGCCGGTGGCCCAGCGTGCAGCTGCTGTAATCGGCTTGCATTGAGCCCCAATGCTTGGGGCCATGCGCGCCCTCGTAGCTCCAGTGCGCCGGGGTATCGGCAGCAAAGGTGGAGCCGGCCAGCAGGGCAGCGCCGACGGCAAGGGATAGGGGTGCTTTCATCAGATCTTGCTCCGAGAAACCTCGTCCTTCAGGGCGAGGAGTGAAAGGAGCCGACTGCGTAGCAGTCGTTTGCAGCGTTTGAAAGACGTGCAAGCGTGCGTCAGCGGGCGACAAATACTGTATATAATTACAGTATGATTATGGTCTTCCGATACCGCGTGAAGTCGCTGAGCGGCCTGCTCAATGAGCAAGCCCGCAAAGTCAACTTCGTCTGGAATTACTGCAACGACCGGCAAAAAGATGCCCTGCGCTTTGGCCGACGTTGGCTGACGGGATTCGACCTCAATGTATTGACTACCGGAAGCAGCAAGGAATTGGGGCTGCATTCGGGAACCATCAATGCAGTGTGTGAGCAGTACGCCAAATCCCGTGGGCAAAGAAAGCGCCCCTTCCTGCGTTACCGGGGCCGAAAAGCCTCGGGCTGGGTGCCGCTTAAAGGGCGCGACCTCAAGCGCGAAGCCGATGCGTTCCGCTTTGCCGGCCATACCTTCCGCGTCTTCCACAGCCGTCCGCTGCCGGAAGGGAAGATCAAGGACGGCACAAATTTCTCCCGCGACAGCCTCGGCCATTGGTACTTGAACATCGTGGTCGATGTGCCGGCTGCGGACAAACGCGTTCCGGCGCGCGAAGTAGGCATCGACCTGGGGCTGCAC
>Ga0307408_100000125_pt1 | contig 84749 bp, 82 predicted proteins | sample 322Cmetagenome_FD_202116 | JGI IMG/M metagenome (GOLD analysis project Ga0307408, IMG submission 202116) | Maize rhizosphere microbial communities from greenhouse at UC Davis, California, United States - 322HYB-C-3 | ecosystem: Host-associated > Plants > Roots > Rhizosphere > Soil | place... | reverse complement strand
GCCAAGATCCCAGAAAACTTCCCAGGCTAATCATGGAACGCGACCAGGCTTCAAAATTCATGTTCGACTTGCTGCGCCTGATGGTCAGCAAGAAGGGCTCCGACTTATTCATCACCGCCGGCTTCCCGCCGGCCATCAAGATCGACGGCAAGATGACGCCTGTCTCGGCGCAGGCGCTGACGCCCGCCCACACGGCCGACCTGGCCCGTTCGATCATGAACGACAAGCAGACCGCTTCCTTCGAACAGACCAAGGAAGCGAACTTCGCGATCAGCCCGGGCGACCTCGGTCGCTTCCGTGTCTCGGCTTTCGTGCAAATGAGCTCCGTCGGCATGGTGCTGCGTACCATTAACAGCTCGATTCCGGAGTTCGACGAACTGGGCCTGCCGCCGGTGCTGAAGGACGTGATCATGTCCAAGCGCGGCCTGGTGATCATGGTCGGCGCTACCGGTTCCGGTAAATCGACCACCCTGGCGGCCATGGTGGGCCACCGCAATGCCAACAGCTACGGCCACATCATCACCATCGAAGACCCGGTCGAATTCGTGCACCCGCACCGCAACTGCATCATCACGCAGCGCGAAGTGGGCGTCGACACCGAGGACTGGGAAGTAGCGCTGAAGAACACCCTGCGCCAGGCGCCGGACGTGATCCAGATCGGTGAGATCCGCGACCGCCAGACCATGGACCACGCGATCGCTTTCGCCGAAACCGGCCACCTGGCCCTGGCCACCCTGCACGCCAACAGTTCCAACCAGGCGCTGGACCGTATCATCAACTTCTTCCCTGAAGAACGCCGCCAGCAGCTGCTGATGGACTTGTCGCTGAACCTGAAGGGCATGATCTCGCAGCGCCTGATCCCGAAAAAGGATGCCAAGGGCCGCGCCGTGGCAGTGGAAATCATGCTGAACTCCCCGCTGATCGCGGACCTGATCTTCAAGGGCCAGGTGCACGAAATCAAGGAGCTGATGAAGCGTTCGCGCGAACTGGGCATGCAGACCTTCGACCAGGCGCTGTTCGACCTGTACGAAGCCGGCCAGATCACCTATGAAGATGCGCTGCGCAACGCGGACTCGGTCAACGACCTGCGCCTGGCCATCAAGCTGGAGTCGAAGGAAGCGAAGAACCGCGACCTGGCAGCCGGCACCGAGCACCTGGGGATCATCTGATGACCACTGTTTACGACTTCAGCGCCGACAGCCTGTCCGGCCAGCCGGTGGACCTGCAACAGTACCAGGGCAAGGTGCTGCTGATCGTGAACACGGCCAGCAAATGCGGCTTCACGCCGCAATACCAGGGCCTGGAAGAACTGCACAAGCAGTTCGCCGGCCAGCCTTTCGAAGTGCTGGGCTTTCCCTGCAACCAGTTCGGCCAGCAGGAACCCGGCAACGCGGAGGAAATCGGCGCCTTCTGCGAAAAGAACTACGGCGTGACGTTCCCGGTGTTTGCCAAGATCGACGTCAATGGCGACAACGCCCACCCGCTGTACCAGCATTTGAAAAAGAATGCGCCCGGCATCCTGGGCACGGAAGGCATCAAGTGGAACTTCACCAAGTTCCTGGTGCGCAAGGACGGCAGCATCCACGACCGCTATGCGCCAACCACCAAGCCAGCGGAACTGGCGGACGAAATCAGGAAGCTGATAGCGCAATAAGGAAGGGGCGCCGTCATGGGCGAGATCAAGCACCACTTGATCCAGCTATTTTCACCGCCTGCTGATCCGGCGTTACTCACTTACGGGATTTACACTCCTTCACTGGTCATCCTGTCGGTGCTGGTGGCGAGCTTTTCGTCCGCCATGGGCTTGCAGATGGCCGGCCAGGCAGCGCGCAGCAGCAAGCGCATGCTGCGCCTGGCCGCGCTGGTGACCGGCAGCCTGGCCCTTGGCAGCGGCGTATGGGCCATGCACTTCATCGGCATGCTGGCCTTTAACCTGTGCACCCCGGTTTCCTACGATCCCTCCATCACCCTGCTGTCGATGCTGCCCAGCGTCGCCGCCTCCACCGTCGCCCTGTCGCTGCTTAGCCGTCATCGCATTGGCTTGCACAGCCTGCTGGTTGGCGGCGTGCTGGTCGGCGCAGGCATTGGCGCCATGCACTACATGGGCATGGCGGCCATGCGCTCGGCACTGCAGTTGCGCTATGACCCGTGGATGTTCGCCTTGTCCATCGTGGTCGCCGTTGCGCTGGCCACCCTGGCGCTGTGGGTGCGCTTTGGTTTGCAGGGCCTGCGCGGCTTGCGTGGCCGGCTGGGGGAAGGCGGCACCATCGCCTTGGCAGGCTTCATCATGGGTTGCGCCATCTCCGGCATGCACTACACCGGCATGGCGGCTGCGCGCTTTGTCGGCCGCGTGCGGCTCGACCCGGCCAGCGGCATCGCCAATGCCGGCTTCCTGGCGCTGGCGGTGACCCTGACCACGGCGCTGCTCACAGCGCTGGTGGTATTCGCCAACGGCATGCTGCGCTACCGTGCCCTGTTCCACCATGTGAGCGACCTGGAACAGGCGTTGCGCAGCAGCGAAGAACAAATGCGTTCGCTGATCGCCAACATCCCAGGCATTACCTTCCGCTGCCGCAATGCGCCCGGCTGGCCGCTGGTGTTCGTCAGCGACGCCATTGAAAGCATGACCGGCTATCCCGCTGCCGACTTCCTCAGCGATCCGCCCAGGCGCCTGTTCGGGGAGCTGATCCATCCGGACGACCTGCCGGCCTTCCAGCAGGGGGCGCGCAGCGCCGTCGAACAGCGCCGCGCGTTCACGCTGGAATACCGCATCATCCATCGTGACGGCAGCATCCACTGGTTCTGGGGCAACGGCAATGTGGTGCTCGGCCCGACCGGCGAAGTCGAACTGCTGGACGGCGTTGTGCTTGACATCAGCAACCGCCGCCTGATGGAACAGGATCTGCGCGTCGCCAAGGAGCGCGCCGAGCAGGCAGCCGCCGCCCGTGCGGCCTTCCTGGCCAATATGAGCCATGAGATTCGCACGCCGATGAACTCCATCCTCGGCTTCACCGACGTGCTGCTGCATGGCGAACTGACCCCGGTGCAGCGGCGCCACCTCGACACGGTGCGCAATGCCGGCCGTTCGCTGCTGCGCCTGTTGAACGCCATCCTTGACACCGCCAAGCTGGATAAAGGCGCGGTGGAACTGGAACTGCACGATTTCAGCCTGCTGGCACTGACGGACGAACTGTCTTCCACCATGGGCAATGCAGCCAAAGCCAAGGGCCTGTCGATGTCGCTGCACTACGACCCAGCCCTGCCGAACTGGATCCACGGCGACGAACTGCGCGTGCGGCAGGTGCTGACCAACCTGCTGGACAACGCGATCAAGTTCACCAGCCAGGGCAGCGTGTCGCTGGCCGTCAGTGCCGAGAAGGAAGGCGAACGGCGCATGGCGCACTTCACCGTCAGCGACACCGGCATCGGCATCGCGCCCGACCGCATGGCAGCCATCTTCGAACCCTTCGTGCAGGCCGACGCCTCGATGAACCGCCGTTTTGGCGGCACCGGGCTTGGCACCACCATCTGCAAGCAACTGGTGGAACTGATGGGCGGCCGCCTGTGGGCGGAAAGCACGCTGGGACAAGGCAGCACCTTCCATGTCATGCTGCCGCTGCTGGCAGCGCGCGACGAAGCCGTGCGCAGCGCGCTGGCGCCAACCTTGCTGCCGCCGATGCACCTCCTTGCCGCTGACGACGTGCCGCAAAACCTGGAGGTCCTGATGCTGCTGCTGGCCAAGCTGGGCCACACCGTGACCGGCGCCAGCGACGGCGCCATGGCGGCGCAACTGGCGTCGGAAGCGCAATTCGATGCCATCCTGATGGACGTGCAGATGCCGGGCATGGACGGCCTGGAAGCCACGCGCCGCATCCGCGCCGGCGAAGCGGCGAACGGCCGCAAACGAACCCCGATCATTGCCATGACAGCCAGCGTGCTGGAACGCGACCGCGATGCCACGCGTGAAGCGGGGATGGACGGTTTCACCACCAAGCCCGTGGACGTGGCCGTGCTGACGCAGGAACTGGCGCGGGTGCTCGGCATGCCGGCCGGCGCCCCGCAGCTCGCGCCATCGCCCGCTGCGGCTCCGGCGCGCGGCATGGTGCTGAACGCGGACAAAGGCCTGGCGCGCTGGGCCGGCCAGCGCGAAGCCTACCAGCGCGCCTTGCGGCGCTTCGCCCACGACCACGAGGGCGCCGAAAAAGAGCTGCGCTCCGCCTTCGCTGCGGGACAGCACGCCGCCTGTGCAGCGCTGGCGCACCGCCTGCGTGGCGCCGCAGCCAACCTTGGCATGGAACAATTGGCGGATGCGCTGTGGCGCCTGGAAGGCAGCCTGCAGGCGCAGGACAGCCGCGCGGCACTGCCGGATTTGCTGGACCAGGCAACGCTGCGTCTATCCGACGCGCTGGCGGCCGTGTGGGCACAAGATGATGTTCGTAGCGAAGCCCCTGTAAAATCGACTGCCGGACAGGCAACCGCCCAGGCAGCGCCGCTCGACCTGGAGCAAGCGCGGGCGCTGGGCAGCGCGATGATGCAATCGCTGGAACGCGGCAGCTTCGACCAGCAGGAACTGGCCGAACTATCGGGCGTACTGCGCGGCTGCGTCGCCGAAGAACGCTTGCAAGCCTTGCAGCGCGCGCTGGACGATTTCGACTTCACGGCCGCGTGCAATGCCTTGCAAGCACTGCTCGACGAATGCCAGGACACGCAAAGGACAACGCCATGACCCGCCAAGCCACCGTGCTTGCCGTCGATGACGAATCGACCAACCTGCAGCTGCTCCGGCAGATCCTGCAGGACCAGTACCGGCTGCTGTTTGCCAAGGACGGCACACGCGCCATCGAACTGGCGGTCAATGAAAAACCCGACCTGATCCTGCTAGACGTGATGATGCCGGAGATGACCGGCTACGACGTTTGTCGGGTACTGAAGGCCAATCCCGCCACCACCAGTATCCCCGTCATTTTCGTCACTGCGCTGACCGATTCGACCGACGAGGTGGACGGCTTCGAAGCCGGCGCCGTAGACTTCATCAGCAAGCCGGTCAGCCCCGCCGTGGTCAAGGCCCGCGTCAAACTGCACCTGTCCATGGTGCGCATGGAGGAATTGCGCGCCAGCCGCCTGGCCATTGTGCAGCGGCTTGGCCTGGCCGCCGAATACAAGGACAACGAAACCGGCCTGCACGTGATCCGCATGAGCCACTACGCCCGCCTGCTCGGCGCCGCCGCCGGCTTCGACGAGCAGGAAGCGGATGACCTGTTCATTTCGGCGCCGATGCACGATATCGGCAAGATCGGCATCCCCGACAGCATCCTGCAAAAGCCGGGGCGCCTGACGACGGAAGAATACGTGGTCATGCAGACCCACCCGAGCATCGGCGCCCACATCATCGGCCAGCACGAAGGCGGCATGCTGGCGATGGCGCACGACGTGGCGCTTTCCCACCACGAGAAATGGGACGGCAGTGGCTATCCCAATCGCCTGGCCGGCGAAGACATCCCGCTGGCAGGCCGCATCGTCGCCGTGGCCGACGTATTCGATGCGCTGACTTCAGTGCGCCCTTACAAGGCGGCGTGGAAGCTGGAGGACGCCTGCGCCTGGATGAAGGACCAGCGCGGCCAGCATTTCGAGCCACGCCTGGTGGACCTGTTTCTCGACCAGTTGCCGGAGGTAACGCGCATCATGGACAAGTGGGCCGAGCGCTGACGCTAGCCGTGCAAGGCGCGGTCGACCAGCTCGATCCAGTGCTCAACCGGCGTTTGCGTGCCGGACTGCAGGTGCCCGATGCAGCCGATGTTGGCCGAGACGATCCGTTCGGCGCCGGTGTCGGCCAGGTTGGCCAGCTTGCGGTCGCGCAGCTGTTGCGACAATTCCGGCTGCAACAGGGAATAGGTGCCCGCTGAACCGCAGCACAAATGCGCATCGCGGCATAGCTTCACCTCCACGCCAATCGCACGCAGCAGGCCCTCGACCTTGCCTCGGATTTGCTGGCCGTGCTGCAGCGTGCATGGCGGATGCCACGCGACTGCCGGCCGCGCGCTGTCCTCGCCTGCCGCCTGCCGCGTGCCCACGTGCCGCACCAGCTCGGCCTCGAACGCGGGCAGGATCTCACTCAGGTCGCGCGTCATGCCCGAAATGCGCGCAGCCTTTGCTGCATAGGCGCTGTCGTGCGCCAGGAGGTGGCCATACTCTTTGACCGTCACGCCGCAGCCGGAGGCTGTCATCACGATCGCTTCCACCTCTCCTTGCGCCACATGCGGCCACCAGGCATCGATATTGCGGCGCATGTCATCCAGCGCCGCGTCCTGGTCGTTCAAATGGAAGCGCAAGGCACCACAGCAGCCTGCGCCCTGCGCCGCAACGAGCTGCACTCCGAGCGTGTCGAGCACGCGCGCGGTGGCGGCATTGATATTGGGCGCCAGGCCAGGCTGCACGCAGCCTTCCAGCACCAGCATCTTGCGGGCGTGCTCGCGCACCGGCCATGCAGTTGCGGGGGCGCGAGCAGGAAGCTTGTGCTGCAAAGGTTTGCCCAGCAAAGGCTTGAGCAACTGTCCCGCGCGCAAGGCGGGCTCGAACAGCCAGCGGCGCGGCAAGGCTTCTTTCAGCACATAGCGCTTGATGCGGTCCGGCAGCTTGCGCGGAACGCGCTGCTCCACCACCTTGCGGCCGATGTCGGCCAGGCGCCCGTATTTGACGCCCGAAGGACAGGTGCTTTCGCAATTGCGGCAAGTCAGGCAGCGATCCAGGTGGAGCTGGGTGCTGGCCGTCACCGGCGCCCCCTCCAGCACCTGCTTGATCAGGTAGATGCGGCCGCGCGGCCCATCCAGCTCATCACCCAGCAGCTGGTATGTCGGGCAAGTGGCGGTGCAAAAGCCGCAATGCACACAAGCGCGCAGGATAGCTTCCGCCTCGTCGCCCTCCGGCGTGCCTTTGATGAAATCTGCCAGGTTCGTTTGCATATCAGTACATGCGGCCGCGGTTGAAAATTCCAGCCGGGTCGAAAGCGGCTTTCAGGCGTTCATGGATGCGTGCGATCGCCGGCGCCAACGGATGGAAGGCTCCCACTCCTGCGCCAAGGTCTTCGCTCTCCATCCGGTAGCGCGTGGCGTGCCCGCCTGCAGCTGCCGTCACGCGGCGGATATCGTCGGCCACGCCGCTGTCCACGCGCAGCCAGCGCTGTGCTCCGCCCCACTCGATCAATTGTTCGCCGCGCATGACCAGTGCGCTGGCAATGCTCGGCACCGAAAGGCGCCACAGCTCCGCAGCCCCCGCCTCCGCGCTCGCAAAGAAGTCGCTGCGCTGGTCGCGCAATGCAGCCCAGAACACGTCGCCGTCAGCAACCGGCGCGCCACCCATGCCGGCCTGCGCCGCCCTGACTGCCGCTTGGGCGCCCGACAGCCGCACGGTCAGATTGCCAGCGTGCCAGCAAGTCCCCGACACCGGCAGCGGCCGCCCGGCCCATTCGTTCATCATGCGCAGTGCCTTGATCTCATCCACCTCAAAGCGGATTGTCGCCTCGCAGAATGGCACCGGCAACACCTTCAACGACACCTGCGTAATCAGGCCCAGCGTCCCCAGTGAGCCGGCAAGCAGCCGTGACACGTCGTAGCCGGCCACATTCTTCATCACCTGGCCGCCAAAGGACAGCAGCTCGCCACGGCCATTCATCAATTGCGCCCCGAGGACGAAATCGCGCAAGGCCCCCGCCGTTGCGCGGCGCGGGCCGGACAAGCCGCTGGCCACCACACCGCCAATGGTCGACCCGGAACCAAAGCGCGGCGGCTCGAACGCCAGCATTTGTCCATTCCTGGCCAGCAAGGCTTCGATCTCCGCCAGCGGCGTGCCGCAACGCGCCGTGATGACCAGCTCAGTAGGCTCGTAATCAACCACGCCCGCATACTCACGCGTATCGAAGACATCGCCCACCACATTCTGGCCGTACCAATCCTTGGTGCCGCCACCGCGCAACAGCAGGCGGGTGCCGTCCGCACTGGCCGCTTGGATGCGGGAACGGAATTGTTCGAGGACCGCATCCATCTCAGAATCTCGGCAATCCGGCATGCGGCAAACGCCCCGCACGCACATGCATCTTGCCGAATTCCGCGCAGCGGTTCAGCGTTGGAATGGCCTTGTTCGGATTGAGCAGCGACAAGGGATCGAAAGCCTGCTTCACCGCGAAGAAAGCCGCCAGTTCGGCGTCGCTGAACTGCGCACACATGGAATCGATCTTCTCGATGCCCACGCCATGCTCGCCGGTGATGGTGCCGCCCACCTCCACGCACAGCGCCAGGATCTCGGCGCCGAAAGCTTCCGCGCGCTGCAGTTCGTCGGGCTGGTTGGCATCGAACAGGATCAGCGGGTGCAGGTTGCCGTCGCCGGCATGGAATACGTTGGCGCAGCGCAGGCCGTACTTCGCCTCCATCTGCTCAATGCCCAGCAAGACACGCGCCAGTTGCTTGCGCGGGATGGTACCGTCCATGCAGTAGTAGTCCGGCGAAATGCGTCCGGCCGCCGGGAAGGCATTTTTGCGGCCGGACCAGAATTTCAGGCGCTCCGATTCCGTTGCCGAGACCAATACCGCGCTGGCGCCGGCCGCTTGCAGCACGGCTGTCATGCGGGCGATTTCTTCTTCGACTTCGTCGACCGTGCCATCGGCCTCGCACAGCAGGATAGCTGCGGCATCGGTATCGTAGCCCGCCTTCACAAAAGGCTCCACCATGCGCGAGGAAGTACGGTCCATCATTTCCAGCCCGGCAGGAATGATGCCGGCGGCGATGACGTCCGCCACTGCGCTGCAGCTCGCGGCCACCTCGTTGAAGGACGCCATGATGACGCGCGCGCTGGCAGGCTTGGGCACGAGCTTGACGGTGACTTCGGTCACGATGCCCAGCATGCCCTCGGAACCGACAAAAGCGGCCAACAGGTCCAGGCCCGGCGCATCGAGCGCCTCGCTGCCCAATTCCACGACGTCGCCCTCGATGGTTACCATGCGTACCCGCATGACGTTGTGCACCGTCAGGCCGTACTTCAGGCAGTGCACGCCGCCCGAGTTTTCCGCCACGTTGCCGCCAATGGTGCAGGCAATCTGCGATGAAGGATCGGGAGCGTAATACAGGCCGTACGGTTCGGCCGCTTCAGAGATGGCCAGGTTGCGCACGCCCGGCTGCACCACCGCCGTGCGCGAACAGGCATCCATGCGCACTATCTGGTTCATGCGCGCAGTCGACAGCACCAAGCCCTCCGCGATTGGCATCGCGCCGCCGGACAGGCCGGTGCCAGCGCCACGCGGCACGATCGGGACGTTGAATTCGCGGCAGATCTTCAGCACGGCAAGAACCTGGGCTTCATCGGCAGGCAAGGCAACCGCCATGGGCAGCTGGCGGTAGGCCGACAAGCCATCGCATTCGTAAGGACGGGTGTCCTCCTGCTCCGACAGCACGCTGGACGGCGGCAGGGCCGTGCGCAGGGCGGCAATGAAGTCTGTGCTGTTTTTCATTGATCCATTGTAAGTTCAAATCTGCAGGTACGCGCAATTCCCCTCCCAACCAATGGTAATTTGTCGTATCCTGCCACCGTTATAGACTAGTGAGGCTGCAATGGGTAACCGACTTTCGAAAATCGCCACCCGCACCGGCGACAAAGGCACCACCGGCCTGGGCGACGGCTCGCGCGTGGACAAGGACAATGTGCGCATCCAGGCCATCGGCGAAGTGGATGAGCTGAACTCCAACCTGGGCGTGCTGCTGGCCGAACCGCTGCCGGACGAAATGCGCGAGGAGCTGGTCTCGATCCAGCACGACCTGTTCGACCTGGGCGGAGAGCTGTGCATCCCTGGCTACCAGATGATCAAGGAGGAACACGTCGAGCGCCTGGATGCGCTGCTGGCCAAGTACAACGCCACCCTGCCGGCGCTGACGGAATTCATCCTGCCGGCCGGCTCGCGCGCTGCGGCGGTGTCGCATGTCTGCCGCACCGTGTGCCGCCGCGCCGAACGCGCCATTGTCACGCTGGGCAAGACGGAAACCATCCACGACTTCCCGCGCCAATACGTGAACCGCCTGTCGGACCTGATGTTCGTGCTGGCGCGTGTGCTGAACCGCTTTGCCGGCGGCAGCGACGTGCTGTGGCATCACGACCGCAAGCGCGGCTAGAACCCTGCCTGCGCGGCAAAACGCTGCTGCAGGTAATCGAGCATGAGCCGCACCCGGTGCGGCAAGTAGCGGCGGCTGGGGTACAGCAGGTTCAGTTCCTGCTCCTGCCCTTGCCAGTCGCGCAGCACGCGGCGCAGCTTGCGCTGGGCCAGCAGGTCGTGCACCAGCCATTCCGGGCACAGGCCGATGCCCCTTCCCGCAGCCAGCGTGTCGCGGATTGCCAGCGCGTTGTTGACGCGATAACGGCCATGCGTGGCGACTGTCACGCTTTGCTCCCCATCCGATAGTTCAAGTTTGTCGCCTGTACTCGACCAGGCGAAACGGATGTATTCGTGTTCGGCCAGTTGCGCGGGCGTTTGCGGCGTGCCATGCGCCTTGAGGTAAGCCGGCGCAGCAACCAGCATACGTGGCGAGGCCCCAACGCGGCGCGCGATTACATTCGGCGGCAAATCGCTGCCCAGGCGTACCGCGATGTCGACACCTTCTTCCACCAGGTCCACCATGCGGTCGTTCAGGATCAGCTCCACCTCCATGCCGGGGTATTGCTGCAGGAAGTCCTGCACATAGCCGTTGAGGCAGAACTGCCCCAACGCCACCGGAGCATTGATGCGCAGCAGGCCGCTGGCGGCGGCGGTTTCACCGCGCACGTCGGCCACCGCGTCGGCATATTCTTCCAACAGGCCACGGGCACGTTCATAAAAACGGCGCCCGGGCATGGTGGGCGAAAGGCTGGCGGTGCTGCGCTCGAGCAGCCGCACGCCCAGGTCGTCCTCCAGCGCCGCGACAATTTTGCTGATGTTCGATTGTGTTGTGTGCTGTTCGCGCGCGACGGCAGACAGGCTGCCCAGTTCGACGGCGCGCACGAAGCATTGAAGGGAGCGCAAGGTGTCCATAGTCATTCCATTTTGGACTTAACTATAGTCGACTTTCGTGTCTACCAGTCGCCTCAAGAATAAACGAGGATGTCTCACCCGAATTTACCTGGAGACCTTCATGAAACGCCTGACCTTTTCCCTGGCGGCCTTGCTGGCCGCAACCACCGTCCAGGCGGCCGAGTGGCGCACCACCTGGTACGCCGCACCGATGCCCACCTGGGGCGCCGACTTTGCCTTGCCTACCATGATGCCGCCGGCACTTGAAGCGCAAACCGTGCGCGAAGTCATGCGCACCAGCGTCGGCGGCGAGCAGGTTCGCGTCATGTATTCCAATCGCTACGGCAGCGCACCGCTCGTGATCGGCGAGGCACGGCTGGCGCCGACGCTTGACGAGCCGTCGCGTGCGGCGTCAGCGCTGCAAGATGGCGCAGGCGTGCAGCTGACTTTTGGCGGCCGGCCCGGCGTGACGATCGCTCCGGGGCAGTCGGTCACGAGCGACGCCGCGCCCCTGCAGGTATCCGCCCGCCAGCGCCTCTCAATTTCGACCTGGCTTCCGCAGCGCGCCCCGCTAACGACCTTCCATTGGGGCGCACAGCAGACAGCATTTGCCGCCCCCGGCAACCTGGCCGCTGCCACCTCGCTGCCGAAAGCGCAAGCGCTGACAGGCCGCGCTTTCCTGAGCGCCGTGCAGGTGACTGGCCCAACGCATCGCACGGTCGTCGCCTTCGGCGATTCAATCACCGACGGCAACGGCTCCACACCCGACCGCAACCTCCGCTGGCCCGACCAGTTGGCCGAGCGTGCCAGCGGGACCGCCGTAGTCAACGCCGGCATATCCGGCGCGCGGCTGCTGTCCGATGGCATGGGAGAGAAGGCGGCGGCGCGTTTCGAGCAGGATGTGCTGTCGCAGCCGGGCGTGGACACGGTCATCCTCCTGCTCGGCATCAATGACATCGGCTGGCCCGGCAGCGCTTTCGCCCCGAACGAGCGGCCAGCCACGGCCAGCGCCATGATCGCCGGCTACCGCAAGCTGATCGACGCAGCCCGAGCACGCCAGGTGCGCATCATCGGCGGCACGCTCCTTCCGTTCGAAGGCGCCCTGCAAGGCACGCCCTACGCCGGCCACTACTCGCCCGCCAAAGACCTCGTGCGCCGCGAAGTGAACGAATGGATACGCCACAGCGGCGAATTTGACGGCACCATCGATTTCGAGCTACTGCTGCGCGACCCGGCACACCCGTCCCGCCTGCGCCCCGAGTTCGATTCCGGCGACCACCTGCACCCGAGCGACGCCGGCTACGCAGAAATGGCCCGCGCCGCGGGCTTGGAACTCAAACAATGAAACCGATTGGGCGACGCGGCGGATCAGGATGACATATCAAATCACGAATCGCTGCGAAAACTTCCGAAATCTTGGCATCTTGTGACTCTACTCTTCGTTCAAGTTCCAGCAGCTTTTCTGCCAGATATTGTTCGGATGTCGAATACTGTCTGAGCTTTACAAAAATACGGACGATCTCGATATTTACGGCAATGGCTTGAGGGCTAGTCAACACAGACGCAAGCATCGCGACGCCTTGCTCAGTAAATGCATACGGCAGCCATCTTCTTCCGCCCCTTCCAGCTTTTGAGATCTCGAAGTGTGATTTCAAAGCGTCCCACTCAGATCGCTCCAGTTTGAAGGCGAAGTCATTCGGAAACCTGGACATGTTCCTGGAGACAGACTGCACCAAAGTTCTGGTTTCTACTCCGTAAAGTTTGGCAAGGTCAAAATCCAATAATACTTTTTGGCCCCGCACCAAGGAGATTCGTGGACGAACCTGCTCGATGGAAATTTGAACAGCCACAATGCCACCTCTTGGGCGATTGAATCAAATGCTGAGGTAACCTGAGTTTTTTCGGACACTTCCATTTGATAAACTTGTCAAAGGGAGTGAAATCATGAAATCAACTACATACACGCCAGAGTTTCGGGCCGAGGCGGTGAAGCTGGTCCTGGCGCAAGGCTTGACGCTCGAGGAAGCGGCCAAGCGGATAGCGATACCTAAAGGGACGTTGGCCAACTGGGTGAGCGCCGCCAAGCGCAGTACCGACGCTGCTGCACCTCCAGGCAGCCGTAGCGTCGCCGAACTGGAAGCGGAAGTCGCCAAGTTGCGTAAGGAGCTGGCTGTCGAACGGATGGAGAAGGAAGTTTTAAAAAAGGCCACCGCGTACTTTGCGAGGGAGTCGCTGCCCGGTACGCGTTCATGAAATCGGTGCGGCTCGAATACCCGCTTGGCTTGTTGTGCCGGATCTTTTCGGTGTCGCGCAGCGGCTTCTATGCAGCCGTGGGCCGCCCGCCATCTCAACGACGGCAAGATGACGAACGATTGAAGATCGCCATCAAAGCGGCCCATTTGCAGACGCGCGAGACCTACGGGCCATTGCGTTTGCAGCCAGAACTGGCCGCACAAGGTTTTGACGCAGGGCGTGACCGCATCGTACGGCTGCGGCGGGAACTGGGTCTGCGCTGCAAGCAAAAGCGGAAGTTTAAAGCGACGACCAATTCGAAGCACTCCTTCCCGGTGGCGCCGAACCTGTTGGAGCAGACCTTCTCGCCGACACGGCCGAACGAGGCCTGGGTTAGCGACATCACTTATGTCGCCACTGAGGAAGGATGGCTCTACCTGGCAGGCATCAAGGACGTCTTCACGTGCGAGATGGTCGGTTATGCCATGGGCGCGCGAATGACGCAGGATCTGACGGCGAAAGCGCTGTGGCGGGCTGTGCGAAGTAAGCGGCCGGCGCCAGGGCTGATCCTGCACTCTGACCGTGGGAGCCAATACTGCGCTGATGACTACCGCAAGCTGGTCTCGCAGTTTGGAATGCAGGCCTCTATGTCGCGCAAAGGGAACTGCTTCGACAACGCGCCTATGGAGAGCTTCTGGGGCAGCTTGAAGAACGAAATGATTCATCATCAGCGGTACGCTACACGGGCCAACGCGGAAGCAGCCATCAAGGAGTACATCGAGATTTTCTATAACCGCCAGCGGCGCCATTCGCGCCTTGGCTACGAATCGCCAGCGAGGTTCGCTGAGAACTTCAGCAAACAAGCGCTGGCTGCTTGAAACGGAAGTGTCCACTATTGACAGTACACCTCATGCCCATCATGTCGTTCCTTTTAAATGGCTCCTTTGATCTAACTCAATTGAACGGCCGCGTGCCGAGTTCAAATCTGTGTTTGAGATCACAATTTGTGATCTCAAAGCTGACACTCAATCACCAAGCAGGCGCGACATACCCTTGGCGAGGCTGAGGCGTGTGGCGCTGCTGGGGTGACTTGCGAACAAGGCGGCGTCCCTGGAGTCGGTGGCCAGCTTACCGTAGAAGCTCAAAACGGCCGAGCATGGCCAGCCAGCACGGTGCGCAATCAATATGCCTAATTGGTCCGCCTCGCGTTCCTGGATCGCAGACAACTTGGACAAGCGAAACTGCAGGGGAACGTCGGAGGCAAGCCGCTCTTCGACCACCTCAAGCGGCAGTTCGCGCCTGGCGTCGAGCATCGCTTCCGACAATGTTTCGCGCCCGTGCTCCGCGATGACGTGTGCAATTTCATGTGCCAGCAACACCGCCAGTTCGCCGTCATCCAGCTTGAGGCGATAGATAAAATGGCTGCCGACCAACAGCTTTCCTCCCGCCTGGCTTTCCGCTTCCACCGCCGGATCGTCGGTGACATGCAGTTCCCACGGCCAGCCGGCGGCATCGGTCTTAAGCATGGTCGCGGCACCCACCAATCCTTCGGCAATGCGCCTCGCCCGGGTGAGCAAAGCCTTGTCACCGTCAAGCCGGCCAGCGGCGGCAAGCGACACAGTCTGCTCGATGTAATGGTCCTCGGAACGCTGCCCCACTTCCTCCGCCGGAAAACGCAGCTCTTGCCAGCGACCGGAATCAGGAACTTGTGCAAATGCCTGCGATGCCAGCGCCAGCAACACAAAAGCCAGAAAGCGCATAGCGGACTCCTATTGGAATAAACTATTTATACCAACTTAGGCGAGCCTGGCGCCCAGCACAAGCTTTGATGAAATTTGTTAGAGTGCGCAGATGCGAAAAATTCAACAATGTGTTTTTGCCATCGCGCTGGCGTTTGCTGCAGCCGGTGGTGCGGTCGCCCAGGACACGACGCCGAGCGTCGAGGTGCAGGGCGTGAAGAACCCTGACATGAAGTCCTACCGCGCCGTGGTGGCCGGGCTGGATGCATTTGAGGAGCATCATGCGCTGGCGCCCACGGTACCGGAGCTGCACTTCCGGCTATCGCCTCGCGCGGGCCAGGAGCAGCCGGCGGGAGAAGCCCTCTACCTGCGCATCGTCAGCAACGGCGATCCAATCCCTGTCCCCATCGCACAAGACGGCACCTTCTCCGTGCCACGCGTGCAATCTGCAATCGACGACGACGCCGACTTGGTTCTGAACCGCAGGAAGGGCGAGCTGAAAGGCTACCCGGACATCCGCACGCCAGGCCTGCCGGAAAGCGTCCGCCGCCTGGGCGACTTGCGGCTGGAGTGCCAGGTGATGATCGCCATCGCCAAGAAGGAGATGGGCCTGATGATGAAGCTCTTCGTCAACACGGTCGCCATGACGACCAACTGGTGTGACATGAGCTTCGACAAGAAGAAGGTGAGATTTTCCTTCCGCAGCGAGCGTCCGCTGGTAAGCGCAGAAATCGTCGATGGCGAGCGCCGGGAAAAGATCGATACCCACGACTTCAGCTTCCGCGCACCAATCGGCGAAAGCGATTGGTCGAACGATGCGCGCATCGAACTGCGTTACGCACCCGAATTGACCCCAGAGGAGAAAGCCAACCCCTGGCTGCAAACCCTCTTCGTCGTCGGCTCAATGAGCGACTGGGCTTCGCGCAACCCGCTGCGCAAGATTGAGGAAGGCGTCTATGCGACGGAACTGGACCTGGACAAAGGCTCGCATTCGTTCAGAATCGGCACCCGCGGCCTGGCAGCAATCAGCCTTGGCGCGCCGGCGCCGGAACAACAGGTGGCAGACGGCATAGCCGTGCCGCTGGCAAAACCCGGCAAACGCCTGCGCCTGAAAGTGGAAAGCGCAGGCCGCTATGCCTTCACGCTCGATGCTCGAGACAAGGAAGCAGCGACCCTGCGTGTAGCCCGCATGCCCTAAGGCACGGTGCGCCAGATGGCTGCGTCCAGCGCTGCAGGACTGAAGCCGTGCAGCACTTCAGGACCGATAACAAACAGGGGCACGCCGCGCCCACCAAGCTGGTGAAACTCCTGCGAGTTGCCGGCATCGCGCTCCTCATAAGGAATACCGCGCGCAGCCATATAGGCCCGCGCCTTCGCGCAATACGGACAAGTGGCGGTGGCATACATCACGATATAAGGCATCCTCGCCGGCAGCGTGCCGGCGGCGCGCTTCTGGCGCGTTGAGGATGACCTGGCTTTGGCAGGCGCCGGCGGCGGCGCATCCTCCATGGTAGGCAACTTGAGCGACGGGGGCGGCGGCTGCCCGGCAAAAGCCGCGCTGGCGGCGAGCATCAGTAGGGCAAGGCTTGCGGCTTTCAAGGCTACCTCCCAGGGGAAGATCACCTGTCCAGCATACCACCAATAGGAAACAGCGCCGCGGCGCCAGGGCCGTCTCCGGCCCATGGCGTTGCGGCGCACGGTCAGATTAATTCCCTCCGCGCAGGTCGCGCTCGCGCAGCCGGATGCTTTCCAGCACCGGCTGGATCACCTTCCGTTGCTGCAAGGTGTGCAGCAAGGTCGATTGGGCATCGGCGGCTTCATCCTGCCGCCCCTGCTCTTCCAGCGCATCGCTGAAGCGATCGACATAGTAGTGGTAGTCGAAGTGCGACAGCGTTTCCGCCGCCAGCTGTGGCTTGGCCAGCAACGCATCCCTGAACAGGCGTGCGCCGACGCCAAAGTCGGCGCGCTGCACCAGCAGCGTTGCCTGCGCATCGCGCGCCGACACAAGCTGTCCATCGGGCAGCCTCGACATGTCGAGCGATTTGCCATCGCGTACCAGCGGCGATGCCAGCGCCACTTTCGCATGCAACGCCGCGCGCGAGTCCGGCAGCTGTTCGACCAGGGTGTTCAGGATATCCAGGCCGGAACCCAGCACGCGGCTGCCATCGAAGCTGAGGATGCGCCCGACCTCGTCGGTGAGCAGGTCCTGCGCCAGGTATTCCTCGTCGTAGCTGCGTGGCGGAGAGATGCGCAATTGCAGCGGCGGCGAGACGATATCCTCTGCCTCCAGGTGAATGCAGAGCTGGACCGTGTAGCGACCTGGCTCCGAAATATCCCAGCCGTTGCGGCCAGCTGAAATGAACAGCGACTGGTAGGTCGCCTGGCCGGGGTTCAGCACTCGCTTCTTCTCTTCCCAGCAGCGGTTGGCGTACGGATGGAAGCTGCGCGCTTCCTTGCCGTCCTTCTTGATGATCACGGTCATGTGCTCGAGTTCTTCCAGGATCTTGTCCTCGATGAGCTGCGGCTGGCTGCTGGTGTTGGTCAGCTTCAGGTCCAGCGTAATCGGTTCCAGGAAGTCGAAACGGGCCTCGGCACGGTTGACGCGCGCTTCCAGCTTGAAGGTGGGTTCGGGCAGCACGCGCGCCTGCTCGAAGCCATGGTGGTCGAACCAGGCCGCATTGCCCATCTGGACATAGCGCGCCGGCGCATGGCGCAGGAACAGCAATTCCTGGTCGCTGAAGCGGAACTGGAAGTTGCTGAAGAAAGCGGTCTGGCCGCCTGCCACGTTGTAGGGGTAGTTCATGAAGCTGCGCGCTTCGGGCTCATTGGCCAGGCCGGGAATCCATGGCACGCCCATCGCCTTCTGCCAGGAGTGCGCCAGGTTGAAGGCGTGCCCCATTTCATGGCCAGCGGTCCAGAACACCATGCGGTTGATCCACGCTGCCGGATTCGGGTCACCGGGCGGCGGCACGGCAATGAAGGAATTGGTGAAGATGGCCGTGCCCTGCCGGTGGTTGGGGCCGATATCGTCGAACATGATGCCACCCAGGCTGCTTCCCTGTTCGTGCTGGGCTGCGAAGAAAGTCCACAGCGCCCATTGTGCCTTGTTGGCGAACTTCGACCAGTACACTTGCATGGCATCGTGCATTTCCTGGTCGCTCCACTTGCCATTGGCGCCGGCGCCGGCCAGCGGCACGATGCTGGGCGAAGGTGAAGTGGTGACGTCGAAGCCGGCACGCTGGTAAACCTTTTGCAGTGTCAGCGTTTCGTTTGGCAGGCTGGCCGGCCGGTTCGGATGGGCATGCGTCTGGATCGCAAACACCGGCTTGGCGTCGGCGGTGCAGTCGAACTCGAACTGCACCGGGTGGAAGTACGGCGACTCATACTGGTAGCCGCGCACGCGCTTGGCCGCGCCGCCACCGGTGAAGATGGCCACGGCCTTGCGCAGGCCGGGGAAGATGCTGGTCGTGACCAGGATTTCGACATTCGTGTACGGGAAGGCCGCCACATTGCCGTCCTTGTACCAGATCGAGCCCAGGTACTGGTTGGGATTGGGGCCGGGCTTCAGCTTGGCGATCCAGTGCGTCTGTTGGCTCAACAGGCGGGTGATGGTGCCGCTGGCCGTCATTTGCGGATAGCGCCCGTCAATGTCGAGGCAGAGCCGTTCGGAAGTCAACGGGAATACGATGTCCAGCTGGTCCGTCGGACCGCTGTCGTCCAGCGCCAGCTTGCTGGCAATGGAAGGCAGCGGCACCGAGGTATTCCACAAATACAGGCCGCTCGCCGACACCAGCAAAGGCGGGATCGAGATGGGCAAGTCCAGTGCTTCGATATTTTCCTGCTCGGCCGGTTCCGCCAGGGTGGCAGGCTGCATGACTCCGGCCGGTGTGTCTTGAACACGCATGATGTCTCCTTTTCAGAAAGTACTGGCCGCCGCGGGCCAGCGCGCGCCCTACACGTAACCGAACGGTGCTTGCGAAATCCTGAATTGGATAGCCTTGCCTGGGCCGGCATTAACGCCGGCCCACAAGGGTTGTATGAGGTTGATTTCGGTGCTTGCCTGTTGCCCTGAAGCGGGCAGCGACACTTCCAGCACGGCTTTTCCGTCAGCGGCTTGCGTGCTGCCAGCGGCGGCAAAACCTGTTTGCATGCGTGTGGTCACGTGGTCCAGGCTCAGGAATTCCACGCCATTCAAGCGCGCGACGACACGATCATCATCGAAGCCTTCCTGCAGTTCAAGGTGCAAGGTTTGCATGGCTGCGGCATATCGTGAGCCGGGGACTTGCCCAGTATAGGCAAGCGCTCCACCCAGAAATACGCGCATTGTCACATGATGCGCCTAAGCGACTGAGCAGCAAAAAAGAAAAACGGCGCCTTGACGGGCGCCGTTTGGCAGGCCGGCTGTTGATATGTCAGCCGTTGTTCACAACCAGCCGGGGTTCGTCACCAAAGCGCGCCTTGATCGAGGCTGCGATGCCGGCGGCATCCAGCCCGACCAGCGCCAGCAGCTTGGCCGGGTCGCCGTGGTCGATGAACTTGTCCGGCAGGCCAAGCATCTGGATCGGCTTGGTGATGCCTTCGGCCGACAGGGCTTCCGCCACGGCTGCGCCGGCGCCGCCCATGATGCAGCCCTCTTCCACCGTCACCAGGAAATCGTGGTCGGCAGCGAGTTGCTTGACCAGTTCCACGTCCAGCGGTTTGACGAAGCGCATATTGGCCACGGTAGCGTTCAGCAGGTCGGCCGCGCCCATCGCTGGCGCCACCATCGAGCCGAAGGCCAGGATCGCGATCTTCTGGCCCTTGCGGCGGATTTCGCCTTTGCCGATCGGCAGCGTGGTCAACTCCTGCGAGATGGTTGCACCGATGCCGGCGCCGCGCGGATAACGTACGGCTGCCGGGCCTGGATAATGGTAGCCGGTCGACAGCATCTGGCGGCATTCGTTCTCGTCGGACGGCGCCATCACCACCATGTTCGGGATGCAGCGCAGGTAAGCCAGGTCGTAGTTGCCGGCATGGGTAGCGCCGTCGGCGCCCACCAGGCCCGCGCGGTCCAGCGCAAAGGTCACGTCCAGGTCTTGCAGCGCCACGTCGTGGATCAGCTGGTCGTAGCCGCGCTGCAGGAAGGTCGAGTAGATCGCCACCACCGGCTTCAGGCCTTCGCAAGCCAGGCCGGCGCCGAAGGTCACCGCGTGCTGCTCGGCGATGCCGACGTCGAAATAGCGGTCCGGGTATTCTTTATCGAAGCGCACCATCCCCGAGCCTTCACGCATGGCAGGCGTAATGCCGACCAGGCGCTTGTCGGCCTTGGCCATGTCGCACAGCCAGTCGCCGAAGACTTCGGTATAGGTTTTCTTGGAAGGCGCCAGCGCAGGCTTGATGCCTTCGGCCGGGTTGAACTTGCCGGTGCCGTGGTACAGGATAGGCTCGGCCTCGGCAAGCTTGTAGCCCTGGCCTTTCTTGGTCACCACGTGCAGGAATTGCGGACCCTTGAGCTGCTTGATGTTCTCCAGCGTCGGGATCAACGAATTGAGGTCGTGGCCGTCGATCGGGCCGATGTAGTTGAAGCCCAGTTCTTCGAACATGGTGGCCGGAACCACCATGCCCTTTGCGTGCTCTTCCAGGCGCCGCGCCACTTCCAGCAGCGGTGCAGGCAGCACCGACTTGGCGATGTCCTTGGAGGCGGCGTAGAACTGGCCCGACATCAGGCGCGCCAGGTAGCGGTTCAGTGCGCCGACCGGCGGCGAGATCGACATGTCGTTGTCGTTCAGGATCACCAGCAGGTTGCAGTCCTTTTCCACGCCGGCGTTGTTCAGCGCTTCGAACGCCATGCCCGCAGTCATCGAACCATCGCCGATCACGGCGATCGCGTGGCGGTGCTCGCCCTTGATCTTGGCGCCCAGGGCCATGCCCAGCGCAGCGGAGATCGAGGTCGACGAGTGCGCGGTGCCGAAGGTGTCATATTCCGATTCCACGCGGCGCGGGAAGCCGGAGATGCCGTTCAACTGGCGCAGCGTGTGGAACTGCTCGCGGCGGCCGGTCAGGATCTTGTGCGAATAGGTCTGGTGGCCCACGTCCCACACGATGCGGTCTTGCGGCGTGTTGAACACGTAGTGCAGCGCAACGGTCAGTTCCACCGTGCCCAGGTTGGACGAGAGGTGGCCGCCGGTCTTGGACACGGAATCGAGCAGGAAGCTGCGCAGTTCTTCGGCCAGTGGCGTGAGCTGGTGGCGGCCCAGCTTGCGCAGGTCGGCCGGGTTGTTGATGGTGTCAAGCAGTTTCATTTTTAAGCTTTCCTCTGCACGATCAGGTCTGCGAGTTCACGCAGGCGCAGAGCTTGTTCTCCGAACGGCGCCAGCGCAGCGTGCGCATCCTGCCGCAGTTTTTCCGCCAAGGCGATCGATGGTTCCAGGCCGAGGATGGATACGTAAGTCGGCTTGTTGTCCGCCGCATCCTTGCCCGCCGTCTTGCCCAGCGTGGCCGAATCGGCCGTCGCATCGAGCACATCGTCCACCACCTGGAAGGCCAGGCCGATCGCGCGCGAATAATCGTGCAGCGCCTTCAGCTCGGCTTCCGTTAAATCCTTGCCCGCCATCGCACCCAGCACGACGGAAGCGCGCAGCAGCGCACCGGTCTTCAGCTGGTGCATGCGCTCCAGCTGTTCCAGCGTCAGGCTGATGCCCACGCTATCGAGGTCGATGGCCTGGCCGCCGCACATGCCGGCCGAACCGGCAGCATCGGCCAGCAGGCGCAGCATGCCAACCAGGCGTTGCGGCGGCACCGATTCAACGCCGGCCAGCACGCCGAAGGCCTGCGCCTGCAGCGCATCGCCCACCAGCAGCGCGGTGGCTTCGTCATAAGCCACGTGCACGGTCGGCTTGCCGCGGCGCAGCTCGTCGTCGTCCATGCAAGGCATGTCGTCATGCACCAGCGAATAAGCGTGGATCATCTCCAGGGCGGCGGCGGCGCGGCTCAGGGCCTGCGCATCGGCGCCGAACAGCGCACCTGCGGCATGCACCAGCAGCGGGCGCACGCGCTTGCCGCCATCGAGCACGGCATAGCGCATGGCGGCGTGCAGCTTGGTTGGAACGATGTCTTCGGCTGGCAGGTAGGAGGACAGGTCCTGCTCCATGCCGGCCTGGATGGTCTTCATCCAGTCCTGGAACGATGCGCTCATTGGGCTGCCTCCTCGCCTTCGGCGAAAGGCTTGAGCATATCGCCTTCCAGTACCTTCACCTGGGCTTCGACCTTGTCGAGCTGCCCGGCACAGAATTTCACCAGTTCGGATCCGCGGGCATAGGCCGCGACCGAGGCTTCCAGCGGCAGTTGGCCGGCTTCCATCTGGCTGACCAGCTGGGCCAGTTCGGCCATCGCTTCCTCAAAGGTGGCGGGCGCATTCATTTTCTTGGTCATAAAGCTATATAACACTAGTGTAGCCCGCTATTTTAGAACAAACTCCTGTATTCGGTCTAAAAAGCGGCCTCTAATCAGGTGGAAACGTTGCAATTACATTCACCCCGGCTGCGGGGCGCCCCGCCCCAGAAAGTTCAGCGAAGATAGCCTGTTTCACGCTATAATCTCCGGTTCTGTCCGAAATACCGTTTTTATTATCTGAATTCAGGTCTTTACGGATCTTTCTCTTCTTGGTTTGATATTTAATTAAGGGGGGTTTGGATGTCCGATCTGGGTAGCCACGCCAAGCTGGCGCGTTCGAACGCGCAACTTCCGGTCAACGTCTATTTTGACGAAACGCTGCTGCAGCGTGAAATGCAGGAACTGTTCAAGAAAGGTCCGCGTTACGTCGGCCACGAGCTGATGGTGCCGAATATCGGCGACTTTGCCACGCTGGCGGCTGAAAATGAAGGCCGCATGCTGGTCCGCAATGCGAACGGTATCGAACTGCTGTCCAATGTTTGCCGCCACCGCCAGGCGCTGATGTTCAATGGCCGCGGCAATGCAGACACCATCGTCTGCCCGCTGCACCGCTGGACCTATGACCTGAAGGGCGAGCTGATTGGCGCCCCGCACTTCCCGGACACCCCGTGCCTGAACCTGCCGAAAACCAGGCTGCAGAACTGGAACGGCCTGCTGTTTGAGCAAAACGGCTACAACGTGATGGAAAAGCTGGGCACCCTGTCCGTCACCAAGGACCTGGATTTCAGCGGCTACATGCTGGACCACGTGGAAGTGCACCACTGCGACTACAACTGGAAGACCTTCATCGAGGTCTACCTGGAGGACTACCACGTCGAGCCGTTCCACCCGGGCCTGGGCAGCTTTGTCACCTGCGACGACCTGCGCTGGGAATTCGGCCAGGATTACAGCGTGCAGACCGTAGGGGTGAACCGCGGCCTGAAAAAGTCGGGCTCGGACACCTACCAGAAATGGCATGAGCAGCTGCTCAAGTTCCGCAACGGCGAACCGCCGAAGCACGGCGCCATCTGGCTCACCCTCTACCCGAACATCATGGTCGAGTGGTACCCGCACGTGCTGGTGGTATCGACCCTGTGGCCGGAAGGCCCGAACCGTACCCGCAACGTGGTGGAGTTCTACTACCCGGAAGAGATCGTGCTGTTCGAGCGCGAATTCATCGAAGCCGAACGCGCAGCCTATATGGAAACCTGCGTCGAGGACGATGAAATCGGTGCCCGCATGGATGCCGGCCGCAAGATCCTGATGGAGCGCGGCGAGAACGACGCCGGCCCTTACCAGTCGCCGATGGAAGACGGCATGCAGCACTTCCATGAATGGTACCGGAGCAAACTGGACGTCTGATGCAATCACTCTGGATGTTACTAGCCAGTTTCCTGTTCGCCGCCATGGGGGTGTGCGTGAAACTGGCGTCCGATGAGTTCAGCGTGTCCGAAATGGTGATGTATCGCGGGGTGATCGGCATGATCATCCTGTTCACCATGCTCCGCCTGCAAGGCGGAACCCTCAAGACCACCATGCCGCTGGCCCACTTGTGGCGCGGCGCGGTCGGCGTCCTCTCGCTTTGGATCTGGTACTACACGATCGCCAAGCTTCCCCTGGCCACGGCCATGACGCTCAATTACATGGCACCGATCTGGATCGCCGTCTGGCTGTTCGGCCATGGCTGGTGGCACCGGAAAAACCGCGTTGAATGGCCGCTGATCCTGGCAGTCGGCATGAGTTTTGTGGGCGTCACCTGCCTGCTGCAGCCGGCCTTCGATGCCAACCAGTTCGGCCCCGCCCTGATGGCGCTCGGCTCCTCGGTGCTGTCGGCCATGGCGTATATGCAGGTGCGCAAGCTGGGCCTGGCCGGCGAACCCGAATCGCGCGTGGTGTTCTTTTTCAGCGTAACGAATTTCTTCGCCGGCTTCAGTGGACATCTGCTGGAAAGCGGCTGGCACTGGCACCCGCTGGACAATGCGCGCGGCGTCCTGCTGATACTGGGCGTTGGCCTGTGCGCCACCGCCGCGCAAGTAGCGATGACACGCGCCTACCGCCTCGGCAAGACGCTGGTGGTGGCCAACCTGCAGTACACAGGCATTGTGTTCTCCAGCATCTGGGGCGTGCTGCTGTTCAGCGACAGCTTCGGCTGGCTAAGCTGGGTGGGCATGGCGATCATCCTGCTGTCGGGTGTAGCCGCAACGTTCTACAATACGCGCAGCACGGAACGTGGCAAGGCCATTTCCGACACCGACCCGATTGCCAGCGAAGTATAAGGACCACGCATGTTCACTACCCTGATCGACGCCAACACCCTTTCGCAGCACCTGTCCGACCCGCAGTGGGTCATCCTCGACTGCCGCCACGACCTGATGAATGCGGACGTCGGCCGCAACGCCTTCGCCGAAGGCCATATCGAGGGCGCGCAATTTGCCAACATCGACACCGACCTGTCGGGCCCGAAAGTAGGCGCCGACGGCGTTTTCCGCGGCCGCCACCCGCTGCCGGACCGCGCAGCGCTGCTGGAAACCCTGCGCCGCTGGGGCATCAGCGAAGGTTCGCAAGTCGTCGCCTACGACGCGCACGGCGGCATGTATGCAGCGCGCCTGTGGTGGCTGCTGCGCTGGGTGGGTCATGGCGCGGTAGCTGTGCTCGATGGCGGCCTGGCAGCGTGGAGCGCCGCTGGCAAGACCCTGGTGACATCGGTCACCGAACATCCGCGCGGCAATCTCGCCGACAAAGCCGCGCTGGTACGCACCGTATCGGCAGGCGAACTGCTTGAAAACCTCGACACGAAACGCCTGCAAGTGGTGGACGCCCGCGCCAACGACCGCTTCCGCGGCGAGAACGAAACGATTGACCCGGTAGGCGGCCACATTCCCGGCGCGCGCAACCGCTTCTTCAAAGACAACCTGCAAGCCGACGGCCGCTTCAAAGACGCCGCCACACTGAAGCAAGAACTGGCGGCAACCGTAGGCGAGCCAAGCGCCGCCGTGATGCAATGCGGCTCCGGCGTCACCGCCTGTCACAACCTGCTCGCGCTGGAAGTCGCCGGCCTGCCAGGCGCCGCGCTATATCCCGGCTCCTGGTCCGAATGGTGCGCCGACAGCACCCGCCCCGTCGCCACCGGCCCCGCCTAAGGCCCCACAGTCCAGCCCGTGTCACACCCTGGGGTCACACCCCAGGTGTGACACGGCCTCAGCTGCCTAATGGAAGAGCCCGTGTCACGTTTGGGGTGTGACCCCAAGGTGTGACACGAGCCCGGCCGTTGGATTAGTCGCCGCCGCCGCCACAGCTGCTGCCGCAGCTGCTTCCGCAACTGCTGCCTCCGCTGTCGCAGCTGGAACTGGAGGAGTCGCTGCTGCAGTCGAACGAGCTGCCGCAGCCGGAGCCGCAACTGCTGCCGCCACTATCGCTGCTGCTCGATGCTTGCTGGCGGGCGCGTTGCTCGAATTCGTTGAACTGGGCGGTGGTGATCAGGCCTGCAGTCAGCAAGCCGGCGGCCGCCATCTGCGGCGGGCAGTGAATGTTCGAGTCGAAGCGGCCTTTCGCGTCGAGCGAACTGTAACCGGGCTGGCCGCGCTTGACCGAGTAGCCATAGCCGAACGGCATTTTCAATTTCTTGTCCAACAGGAAAAGCGATGGCATCCGCGGCCCTTCGGGATTCAACCCTTCGGCTTGCCGCGCCCGCACCAGGCAGACCGCCAGCGCGTCATCCAGGTTGCCGCCCATCGCGCTTCCTTCCACATGCGGCACAACGCGGCCAAAGTGCTTGCGGCAGAACGCTTCGAGCTTCAAAGGGGATAACCGCAGCCAGGCGTGCCAGACGGAGTCGGCTGCCTTGGACGGCAAGGCGCATGGCTTGCCGTCCTGCGCGGCGCATTCGAAGAAGTCGAGCAGGCCTATCGTGGCGCGGGCAAAAAAAATGGCATCCGTCGGGATGCCGTGGTATTCAATGCCAGCGCTGCTTTTCCAGTAATTGTAAAGGCCAGGTGGTAATTCCTTGAGGGCCTTGCCGTGCCGCGAACGCTGCATGAGGCGCCGGGCGTACCAGGTATTCAACATTGTCCAAATCATGATGCCAGCCTATGGAAAGATTGTGACAAGTGTATTACAACGTGGCGCGCTTGCAGCATCAGCTCGCTTTTCGTTGGAAATTTGGGTGAGAAAGTGTGAGTATGTTCTTGGGAGTTCGTCGGGGATAACGGACTTGTCTCGAAAGAAAACATATGAAAATCAGAACAGAACTGGCGTCCGCGGAATTCGAAACGCAGGATATCGTCCAGATTGCCATGCGCATCAATGTGGAAGCGGGCAGCATCCATGCCTGGATCTTCCTGAAGCAGAACGGCTTCCGGGATGACGAGATCATGAACTTACTGCGTCACACCCCGTCATTGCGCGTCGTTCACTAGCACTCACTTTTTTTTTGCAGCTTCCTTGCGGGCCCGCTCGAAAGAAGGCGTCCACAGTGGATGGCCTTTTTCGCCTGGGCTCAGGTCAAAGGACTTATCCAGCTTGAAGGCCTTGACGAACTGCTGGCGGCACAGCGTGGCGCGGTTGGTGACGCAGTAGCTGAAGGCTGTGTACTTGAGCGCTTCGAGCTGCAGCGGCTTGTCGGCATTGGCCAGTTCGGGCGCCGAAAGCTGCTTGATCGCGCCGCTGAAATTACCCGCCTTGTACATCTCGATGCCGGCGTTCAGCGCCTTGCGGGCATCCGTCACGTCCGGTTCCGCCGGCGCAGGCGGCGGGCTAGGCTTCTTGGCCGGTGCTGGCGCGGATTCTTTTGCGGTCGCGGGTGCGTGCGCTGGCTTGTCTTGCATTGGCCCGAAGGATTCGCAGCCGGCCAGCAGCAGCGCGGCGGCGATCAGGAAAATCTTGTTCGTCATTGTCCAAAGTCATGCTTGATGGTGACCGGCTTCCTGGCGTCCACTGTGACTTTCTGGACATAGGCCGGGAAGTTGGGGTTCTCGAGGCGCACTTCATGTTCGCCCAGCGGCAGCGTCAGTTTTTTTAAAGGCGGTGTAATGCCTTTCTGGACGCCGTCGACGTAGATTGTAGCCCACGGCTGCACGGCGATGCTGAGCGTGCCCGTAGTCGGCGCGGGAGCTTCGGTGGCCGCAGCCGCAGTGCCCGGCGCTGCGCTGGCCGCCGGCGCGGCTTGGGCTGCAGCAGGAGCGCCGCCATCGGCCGCGGCTGCATTGGCGCTGCTGCCTGCAACGGTAAGCTGCGGCTCCGGCGCCGAGGCACTGGCGGCAGCGACCGCGCTGGCCGCTGCCGCGCTGGCCGACGCTTCGCCGCTTGCGCTGCTCGCTGCCAGCACCGGTGCGCTTGCCACTTCAGGCGCGGCCGGCTTGACCGGGCTGCCGTCGGCAAACCAGGAGATGCCGACCACCAGCAGCGCCAGCAGGCAAAGGCCGCCAGCGATCACATTGGTCGATGGGCGCGAGCTGCGTGCGACGGGCGCTGGCTGCTTGCTTGATTTGCTGCCCGCTTTACTGCTGGATTTGTTGCGGCTGGAACGCGAACCGGAATCAAACGGAGAGCTTGCGCTCGGGCTCGAACTGGCGGCGGTTTCGACCGGCGCTGGCCCGGCCTTGTCGCCGTTGCGCGCCGAACGCGAACGATTGCGGCGTGGTGCACTGTCCGCCGGTGCGCTGGCATCGCCAGCCGCGCCGGCACTTGCGGCATCGGCAGCGCCGTCGGCTGCAGCAGGCGCAGCGCTGCTGTCGGCTGCCGCAGCTGCCGCTGCCGGCACGGCCGCGTCGAAGCCAAGCAGTTCGGAAAATTCGGCGATCGATTGCGGACGGATCTCCGGACGCACGGCCATGCCGCGGTCAATCGCTTCGAGGAACTGGTTGCTGTAGCCTTCGCGCCCGCTGATGGCCAGCGGCTCGATCGGGTCGTTCAGCATGCGCGCTACCGCTGCCGGCGGCGCTTTGCCGGTGATGGCTGCGTACATTACGGCCGACAGCGAATAGATATCGGTCCACGGCCCCTGGCGCATCGATTCGTCATCGGCATACTGTTCGACCGGCGCGAAGCCCGGCTTCAGGATCACGGTCAGGGACTGCGCCATGTCCTGCACGATCTGGCGCGCGGCGCCGAAGTCGAGCAGCACCGGCTGGCCATCCGGCTGGATCATGATGTTTTCCGGCGAGACGTCGCGGTGCAGGATCTTGGCCGCGTACAACGCTTCCAGTGCGCCCAGCACCGGCTGCAGCAGGCGCTTGAGCCATGCCTCCGTCACCAGCTCCGGATTATCGCGGATCACCGACTTGAAGGTGCGCCCTTCGTAATAGCGCATGGCCATGTAAGCCGTGCCATGCGACTCCCAGAAGCGGTACACCTTGACCAGGGCCGGGTGGTCGAATTGGGCCAGCAGGCGCGCTTCGTTGATGAAGCTGCGCAAGCCGGCGCCGAATGCTTCCGCATGGCGCTTGGAGCGCACCGTCACCGTATTGTCTGTAGCGCGTGCGGCCAGTGCCGACGGCATGTATTCCTTGATTGCCACCGTGCGTTGCAGCGAGTGGTCGAAGGCGAGGTAGACGATGCCGAAACCGCCTTCCCCGATCACTTCGCGGATTTCGAATTCCGCGACGCGGGTGCCGATTGGCAGGCTGTTAGGCAGTTCGACTGCTTTGTTCATGGAGCTTCACCGATAAAGATTGCCTGCGCGCTAAAATTATCGCGGGCTTTATGCACCAGGCCCGCGCGCTCGTCGGCCAGGGTGCAGATAGCGGAAAGCCACTCCTGCGCGCTGCCTGCTTTCGCCAGCAACAACTCCATCTGCGGCTCGGCGACCCATTCCCACAGGCCGTCGGTACAGATAAGGATCGCATCGCCCGCGCGCAGCGCCATTGGCGGCATCACGGACGGCTGCACTTCATTTTCAGTGCCAATAGCAGCATACAGCACATTGCGCTTGGGATGGCTGCGCGGATCGGCGCCGGCGGCCAGGCCGGCATCGATCATCTGCTGCACCATGCTGTGGTCGCGCGTTGCATGCAGCAAGCGCCCACGGCGGAACAGGTAGATCCGGGTGTCGCCCATGTGCGCCCAGGTCGCCTGGGAGCCGGCACGGTCGACCAGGGCCAGCGCCACGGTGGCACTCATGCCCTGCAGCGAGGGACGCTCCCTTTTGCTGCGCGCGACAGCGATGGCCGCTTCCGCCACCATGGCCGGCGTGGCATCGGCGCTGAAGTCGGGCCGCGCGCCGAAGTTGGACAGGACCGATTGCACCACCGTCTGGGAGGCGATTTCGCCGCCCTCGTGGCCACCCGCACCGTCGGAAACGACAAAACACACCAGTTCACCGCGCTCGGCACGGCCAATGGCATCCTGGTTGGATGCACGTCCGCCGACGGAGGAAACCTCCGCGACGCTGAGCGCAATGCGCTGGGGCATATCGGCCATGGCTGACTCCTGTTATTCCATCTCGTCCTGGCGGCGCTCGTAAGCGCTCAGGAAAGCGTCGCCCAGCGTGCCGTTGAAGTCGGATGCGGTCGCCTTGGCCAGGGCCGCATGCTTGGCGCGGTAGCTATCCCACAGGGCAGCCTTGCGCGCCAGCGGCAGGACCGTGCCCAGCACGCTGCGCTTCTGCTTTTCCTCGACCGCCTCAGGCGAGAGGCGCGCCAGTGCCTCCGCGACGGCGCCTTCCATGCCGGCCTTCACGCAGGTCTGGTGGGCGGACAGGTCGGCAAACGCGTCTTCCAGCGCTTCCACCGGACCCATGAAGCCAGGCATTTTCTTGCGCAGCATCTGGGTCTTGGCGGCCTGGCTGTCAGGCAAGAACTTCAGGGGGTTGTTGTTGCGCACGACGACGACGGTGGCGTCAGCGTGGATATTGCGCTTGAGTTCAGCGCGGTTGAGCAGCAGGCTATGTGCGCCGCTGATCGAGGTGCCGACCAGTTTTCCCAGCATTTCCATGAATTCTGGCGTGAGTTGCCAGTTTGGTTGCACTCCGGCGCCGCGCTGGAAAGCGGCCATCAGAGCTTCTGCAGTGTGGTGTTCGGTCGAAGTTTCGAGCATGAGGGATCTCCTATCCCCCTAAGCGTAGCAAAAATGATGCCAATGCGTAATGGTTCAGTGCGTATCGTGCGCACTAGATGTCAGGAATAGCACAATTACAACACCAAGTGCTATCAAGAAAACTTGCGGGATGGTCTCGCGCATGGTCGCGCGGCGCTGCATTTGCGGCATCAGGTCGCTGACGGCAATGTAGATGAAGCCCGAAGAGGCAAACACCAGCACGAAGGGAATCAGGTTGGTGGCCTTGTCCAGCATGTAATAGCCCAGCACGCCGCCGGCCACGGACAGCAGGCTGCACAGCAGGTTGTAGACATAGGCGCGGGTGCGCGAGAAGCCGGCGTTGAGCAGCACGATGAAGTCGCCGATTTCCTGCGGGATTTCGTGGGCAATGATGGCCACGCCGGTGACGATGCCCAGTTGCGGGTTGGCCAGGAAGGCCGCCGCAATCAGGATGCCATCGGTGAAATTGTGCATGCCATCGCCCAGCAGGATCATCCAGCCGGCGCGCCCGGCCTCCGCCTTGTCATGGCCATGGTGGTGATGGTGGCCGTCGTGCTCGTGGTGGTGCGAGTGGCGCAGGATTGCCAGTTTTTCAAGCAGGAAGAAGGCCAGCAGGCCAGCCAGCAGCGCGCCAAACAGCTGGCGCGGATCGGTCCCCGACTCAAAGGCTTCCGGCAGCGCGTGCAGCAGCGAGGTGGACAGCATGATGCCGACCGACAGGCTGACCATCTTCTCGACCACCTTCGACAGCAGGGCGAACGAAAACACCGCCGCTGCCGTAATACTGGCAACGCCGGCAATCGTAGTGGCCAGCAGGATGGAGGTCAGGACGGGGTCGATGGTGCTTCCTTCGCGTGCAAACCGGGCATTTTACCGCCCGGCAGCATTTTTCGCTAACTTAGGCCACGCCGTTGGCCTTGAACCAGGCCAGGGCACGCTGCCAGCCGTCTTTTGCCGCTTCCGGATCGTAGCCCGGACGGTAATCGGCGTAGAAGCCGTGCGGTGCTTCCGGGTAAACGTGGATTTGCGACTTGCCGTTGCCCTGGGCCAGGGCAGCGCGCATCTGCTCCACGGAGTCGAGCGGGATGCCCTGGTCCTTGCCGCCGTAAAGGCCAAGCACCGGCGGCTTGAGTGAGGCAGCAATATCGACCGGCAGCACTGGCCAGGCAGCCGTGCGCTCGCCGACCAGGCGCCCATACCAGGCGACGCCAGCCTTGATGTCTGGATTGTGGTGACTGTACAGCCAGGTGATGCGGCCACCGTAGCAAAAACCGGTAATGCCCAGCCGGGCGGTATCTGCACCGTAAGTGCGCGCCCACTCCACCACCCCGTCAAGGTCCCGCAACACCTGGGCATCCTGGGTCTTGCGGATGATGTTGGCCATCAGGTCGGCAATGGCTTGTTCGCGGGTGGCATCGCCCTGGCGCACGAACAGGTCAGGCGCCAGCGCCAGGTAACCGGCCTTGGCGAAGCGGCGCGCGACGTCGGCAATGTGTTCGTGCACGCCAAAGATTTCGGAAATGACAAGGATAACGGGCAGCCTGGTCTTGCCTTCCGGATGGGCCAGGTAGACCGGGACCGTCTGGCCGTCCACTTTGATATGGATGGTGCGGGCCGTCAGGCCTTTGCTGTCCGTGCTGACCAGGGTTTGCGCCTGGATTGGCAGCGCCGCGGCGGCGAAACCGGTGCCGATCGCGGCCTTGATGAAGTCGCGGCGATCGACGCCGGTTGCCTGGCCGATCAGTGCCAAAGCGTCATCTTGCAAATCTTTTATTGTTGTCATTTCAAGTAAGTTGACAAGGTTTGTCGGAGCAGACTGCCAAAAATTGTCAGCACTGACAAATTTTGGCGCTAAATTCCCACTAACTGGCGATTAATGGTCACATCAGTGGGCTTCTTCCCAGTTGCAACCAACACCGACTTCAGCCACGAGTGGCACTTTCAACTCCGCCACGCCCGACATCAGCTTCGGCAGCATGTCCTTGACCAGCGCCAGCTCGGCATCCGGCACTTCCAGCACCAGTTCGTCGTGCACCTGCATGATCATCTTGGTAGCCAGGCCTTCGCGCTCGATCCAGTCCTGCACCGCGATCATGGCCAGCTTGATAAGGTCGGCCGCCGTGCCCTGCATCGGCGCGTTGATCGCCGCACGCTCGGCGCCCTGGCGGCGCGGCCCGTTTGGCGAATTGATCTCCGGCAGCCACAGGCGGCGGCCGAACACTGTCTGCACATAGCCGCGCGCCTTGGCTTCGGCGCGGGTTTCGTCCATATAGCGCTTAACGCCGGAGAAGCGCGCGAAATAGCGGTCGATGTAGTTCTGCGCCGCGCTGCGGTCGATGCCCAGGTTGGCCGCCAGGCCGAAGGCGCTCATGCCGTAAATCAGGCCAAAATTGATCACCTTCGCGTAACGGCGCTGTTCCGGCTGCACGTCCGCCGGCGCCACGCCGAAGATTTCGGCAGCGGTCGCGCGGTGGATGTCCTCCCCTTCCGCGAAGGCGCGCAGCATCGCCTCGTCGCCCGAGATATGCGCCATGATGCGCAGCTCGATCTGCGAGTAGTCGGCCGACACGATGTGCGCGCCGGGCGGCGCGATGAACGCTTCGCGGATGCGGCGGCCTTCGGCGGTGCGCACCGGGATGTTCTGCAGGTTCGGGTCGTTTGACGCCAGGCGGCCGGTAATCGCCACCGCTTGCGCATAGTTGGTGTGCACGCGGCCGGTGAGCTTGTTGATCATCTTCGGCAGCTTGTCGGTGTAGGTCGACTTGAGCTTGGCCATGCCGCGGTATTCCAGCAGCACTTTCGGCAACGGGTAGTCTTCTGCTAGCTTTTGCAGCACTTCTTCATCAGTGGAAGGCGCGCCGCTCGGGGTCTTTTTCACCACCGGCAGTTCCAGCTTGGTGAAGAAGATTTCGCCGATCTGCTTCGGCGAGCCGAGATTGAACGGCTGTCCCGCCAGTTCGTAAGCCTTCTGTTCCAGCTCCAGGATGCGCGCGCCCAGTTCGTTGGACTGGGTCGCCAGCAGGCCGGCGTCAATCAGCACACCATTGCGCTCGATCTTTTGCAGCACCACGGCAGTCGGCAGCTCGATGGTGCTGTAGATACGGGTCAGCCCTTCGTCGCCTGAGACCTGGCCGTGCATCGCCAGGTGCAGGCGCAGCGTGATGTCGGCATCTTCCGCGGCGTATTCGGTGGCGCGGCCGATTTCGACCTGGTCGAAGCCGATCTGGCTGGCGCCCTTGCCGCAGACTTCTTCGTAAGCGATGGTCTTGTGGTTCAGGTGGCGCAGCGCCAGGCTGTCCATGTCGTGGGTGCGGTGCGACTCGAACACGTAAGACTGCAGCAGCGTGTCATGCACAATGCCGCGCAGGGTCACGCCATGGTTGGCGAAGACGTGCGCGTCATACTTCAGGTTCTGGCCCAGCTTCGGCTTGCTGCCGTCTTCCAGCCACGGCTTGAGCTTGGACAGCACCCAGTCGCGCTGCAGCTGCTGCGGCGCGTCCGGGTAGCGGTGCGCCAACGGGATGTAGCAGGCGATGCCCGGCTCGGTGGACAGCGAGATGCCCACCATCTCGGCCAGCATCGGTTCCAGCGACGTGGTTTCGGTATCGAGTGCGGTCAGCGCCGCGGCATCGATGCGCGCAATCCATGCCTCCAGCTGTTCCTCGGTCAGCACGGTTTCGTAGCTGATGGTGGCCGGCGGCGCCGCAAACAGGTCGGCCGTGGCGCCCGGTGCCGGGGCCGCAGCGGCCGCACTGCCCGGCGCAGGGGCGGCCGGGGTCAGGCCGGACAGCTCGCGCAGCAGGGTCTTGAAACCATACTTGGTGAAGAAAGCAATCAACTGCTCGCGGTCTTCATCCTTGGCGCCCAGCGACTCGGAAATCGACATCATGTGCGCCGACAGGTCGCAGTCGGTCTTCACGGTAATCAGCTCGCGGCCCTTCGGCAGCCATTCCAGCGCCGCGCGCAGGTTGCCGCCCACCACACCGCCGATCTTGTCGGCATTTTCCATGATGCCGGCCAGGCTGTCGTACTCCTGCAGCCATTTCAGCGCAGTTTTGGGGCCGCACTTGGCCACGCCCGGCACGTTGTCGACGGTATCGCCGATCAGGGTCAGGTAATCGATGATGCGGTTCGGCGGGACGCCGAATTTGGCCAGCACGCCCGCCTCGTCCAGCTTCTCATTGGTCATGGTGTTGATCAGCATGACTTTCGGGGTGACCAGCTGGGCCAAGTCCTTGTCGCCAGTGGAGATCACCACGTCCAGGCCAGCCTGCTCGGCCTGCACCGACAGGGTGCCGATCACGTCGTCCGCTTCCACCCCCTCCACCATCAGGATCGGCCAGCCCATGGCGCGCACCGCCTCGTGGATAGGCTCGATCTGCAGGCGCAGGTCGTCCGGCATCGGCGCACGGGTCGCCTTATAGTCGGGATACATATCGTCGCGGAAGGTCTTGCCCTTGGCATCGAACACGCAGGCAATGTAGGCAGCCGGGAAATCGGCGCGCAGGCGGCGCAGCATGTTGACCATGCCGTGCATGGCGCCGGTGGGATAGCCTTCAGCGCTGCGCAGGTCAGGCAAGGCGTGGAAGGCACGGTACAGGTAGCTGGAACCATCAACCAGCAACAGGGTCTTTTGCATAGCGGGAGCGTGGTGTAAATCTCAATATTCCATTATCGCAGAGTTTTACAACGGGACAGGAGGGCATTTGATACAATGGTTAAACCAATAAATTGAACGAAATCCCATCATGCGCGCCCAAACTTCCTGGCTTGCTCTTCCCCTCCTCCTGCTGGCTACCGGCGCCCTGGCGCAATCCGCCCCGCCCCAGCCACAGCAACTGGAACGCATCGAGGAAGTGGACAATCCGGTGACCGTCACGGCCAAGCCCAGCACGGAAACGAAGATTGTGGAAAAGCGCGAAGGTGGCCGCGTGACCGAAGCCAAGGTCAAAAGCGGCGGAAGCACGTATACCGTCAAGCCGAATACCCCGGCTGGCAGCGCACTGCCCGGCGATGCCGCCGGTTCGGCCAACCGTGGCCCGCAGTGGACCGTGTTGGAGTTCGACCTCCTCAGCAAGAAGAAAAAACGCTCTGCCGAGGAAGCGGACAAGGAAGACGGCCCGCCGCCTCCACCGCCAGCCCAGCCGGCCGCGCCGACCAAGTAAGCGCGCGCCTCCGTACGAACACTTAACCTGGTTTCTCATGGCAGTTTTTACCCCGGTCTCACTGGAAGATGTCGGCCATTGGATCAAGCAGTTCCCCCTTGGCAAAGCCCTCGCGCTGAAAGGTATCGCGTCCGGCATCGAGAACAGCAATTTTTTCCTGACTACCGAGCGCGGCGAGTTCGTCCTCACGATTTTTGAAAACCTGACGTTCGAGCAGCTGCCGTTCTACCTGCAGCTGATGCGCCACCTCGCCGAACACGGCGTGCTGGTGCCTGCTCCCGTTCCCAACGACCAGGGCGAACTGTGCGTGCCGCTGCACGGCAAGCCGGCCGCCATTGTCTCCAAGCTCGAAGGCAAGCCGCAAATGGCGCCGCAGCCGGTGCACTGCGCCGCCGTGGGCGCCATGCTGGCGCGCATGCACCTGGCCGGCCAGGACTTCGCCCTGCAGCAGCCCAACCTGCGTGGCCTGGCATGGTGGCGCGAAGCCACCGCCGCCGTGCTGCCGCACCTGGCGCTGGAACAGGCCCACCTGCTGCATGACGAAATGAAATTCCAGGAGGCGCTGCACGCATCCGCCGACTACCACGCGCTGCAGCGCGGGCCGGTGCACGCCGACCTGTTCCGCGACAACGTGATGTTCGACGGCGAGCGCCTGACCGGCTTCTTCGACTTCTACTTTGCCGGCTGCGACAGCTGGCTGTTCGACGTCGCCGTGACCGTCAACGACTGGTGCATCGACCTGGCGACCGGCGCGCTCGACGAAGCACGCGTGCGCGCCATGCTCGACGCTTACCATTCGGTGCGCCCGTTCACGGTCACCGAACACTCGCTGTGGCCTGCCCTGCTGCGCGCAGGCGCCTTGCGCTTCTGGATATCGCGCCTGTACGATTTTTATTTGCCGCGCGCCGCCGAAATGCTGACGCCGCATGACCCGACCCACTTTGAGCGCATCCTGCGCACACGCATTGCCGTTCCGGCCCCGGAGTTGTATTAAATGAGTAACATACCCGCCAGCGCAGGCCTCGCCTGGATCCGCGAAGGCTTTGCCATCTTCCGCAAACAGCCAGGTGGGCTGATGCTGTTGATGCTGGCCTACCTGGTGGCGGGTGTGGTGCTGGGGATTATTCCTTTCCTGGGGCAATGGCTGCCCATGATCCTGGCGCCGGTCTTCACCGCAGTCTTCGTGCAAGCCTGCGCCGCGGCCGACCGCAAGCAAAGCCTGACGCCGGAGATGCTGCGCCCGATCTTCCAGAAACCGATTTTCCCGCGTCTGGCCGGGCTGGGCGCGATGTTCGTACTGGTACTTGCCTTGCTGGCGATGCTGTTTGTTTCAGTGGTCGGCATGGACACCTTTCGGCAGTTGGCCGAGCAGCAGGCGAAGCCGGATGCCGCAGCAGCGGCAGCGGCGGCCAATGGCAACTTCGGCTGGGCCATGTTCGTGATTTTCCTGCTGTCGCTACCGCTTAGCATGGCGATGCTGTTTGCCGCACCGCTGATCTTCTGGCAGCAGATGCGCATCGGTAAAGCCCTGTTCTACAGCTTCTTCGCAGTCTGGCGTGCGCTGCGCGCCTTCCTGCTGTACTTCCTGTGCTGGGTGGCGATCGTCATGCTGCTGACCAACGTGGTGCTGCTCTTGCTCGGCAAGACCTTGCTGGGGATGGCGGTGCTGCAGTCGTCGCTGATGATCGTCGTGATGGTGATCCAGTGCTCGGTGTATGCCGCCTACAAGGCTATTTTCGGTGAGCCGGAGCTGCCAAGTGCAGCGCCAAATCAATAGTCATCGGGCTTGGCCAAATTCTGACGATTCCTTGTCGATGAAATCAACGAGCCATTGCGCAATATGGGCCAGATCGACTTCGCGCCCATCCTCGATGCGCTTGGAGATCATGGTCAAGGCGTTGAAATGAGTCGTCGTGTCTTTGAAGCGGAGAGTTGGATCGGTTCCATATTCATCCGTTACCAAGGCCCAGCCCAAGCCGGGAATGTGGTCGATCAACGCGTCCCCGAAGCACACGCCAAGCGCTTGCAGCTCCCAGGTTTGCTGTTTGGTCAGTAGCTGCTTGTTCACGATGGCCTGAAGGATCGCGAAGTCCTCTTTGCTCTTTGCCAGCAGCCTGCCAGGAAAGTGCTTCGATACCAACGCCCCTACAAAGGCGCGCTGCTTCCCCATATCATCGGAAACATCCTCTGGGATTGGCCCGAACTTCATCTTGTCAGAGTAGGCAGGGGCACGCGCCAAGCCGAAAATATTCAGACAGTAAGTAATGAATTTGCGCATAGTAAGTCAGTCGAACCTCGGCATCTCATAGTCTACCAGTCCCAAGTCTGCAAGCGGAATTGACCAATGATGTCAGCTCGTTTATCAAGGCGAGGAAATCGGCCGCAACAGCGGGAATACCACGATCCTCAATTGGAAAAGACCGGTATTCCATACCGCCAGCGTTGCGGAGAACTGCCTCACTTGAGATGGATAGGTCATCGGCCTCATAGCGATGAAGCAGGCTAACGATCAGCGGCCTTTGTTTGCTCCACTCACCGGACCAACATCCATACCATCGTAGGAGGCCAGGTGATGGGCCTTTGCAAATACAGTGAGTTCGGCGTTACGTTTAAGCAGACTGTCGACGGAGTGCGTTTCAACTCGTTCGACATGCAGCCACCAAAGGTCTGGATCGGCAGGATTATCTTTCTCGGACAAATACACCTCTACGATGCGGTACCCAAGCCGCGAAAGGTCCTTTGCTGCAAGGTCGAGTTTATCGCGCGATGGATTCGTAAAGAAGTACCCCCAAAGCATATTCCTGGACATGTTCCAATTCGTTTTCTGCGCAATGTTCGCGAACATTCCCTCGATCGCGTTACGTGATCCTCCGGGTTGTGCGTTTGCCGATAACGACAAGAGGACTCCAGCGACCAATACTACAAAAAGACGAAGGTTAAAATTCATTGCGGACCTTAGGATAGAAAAATTCAGGCGCCTATGTTTGAGTCAGGCTTGGGACAATAGATCGACTGAAGGTCCATACCCAACCTTCCAATCGGCAAAACTTCCGAGAGCTCCGCAGGTCGAACAGCGATAACCAACGTAGATCCAGCGGATCGAGTTCTTGTCATCGTAAAGCGAAAAGGCAACGCCAAGGTTTGCTTCGCCATTTTTGCATTCGACGCACTTGAACTTCTTTGGCCTGCCTTGCCAATGCTCCTCGCTGTCGCAAACGAAATGCTTCTTCCCACATTTGGCGCACGTCCTGCGTACTGCCCCTTCGTCAGGAATCCAATGTAGAAGGAACACTTCCGATCCGCAGTTGCAGACTGACGAGCGATGTTCGTGTATTGGATAGGAGTCACCGTATAGCGCTTCGAGATAAGGTGCGATGTCTTCCGGAGAAGTACCTTTCCACCACTTTCCCGACGTATCAATTGTCATGAGTGCGAGTTCCTTTGCCCGTGAATATGTCTATCAAATCTAATGTCCCAACTCGGGTCGTCAGCCAGGCATGACGCCCGAGCGCAAAACGACGTCGCCCGAAAGGCTATGGAGTGATTTTCATTACCAAGGCACAGGCGTGTGCGAACCACCGTGAAGTGCCTCTTCCGCGATAATGCGCACGTCACGGCCGGCTGGAAGCACGACCCCATAGAACACAAAATCGCCCTTCAGGAACAGGAGCGCGAATTTGTCGGTCGACACGTGAATGCCCCAGGTCCCGCCATATCCACAGCCTCCCAGGCGGTACCGGACACGTTTGCGGGCAGTACCCTTGAACGTGTGAAGAACGCCCAGTGTGGCCCAGCCCTCGCCATCAGCCGCTGTTGCATTTTCTTTTCCGTTGTCGCCTCGTCCAGTAGCGCGGGCAACAATAATGGAATCCGCTTCCTCCGCGTAGCGCTTCCTCAGTTCGCTCTCCGTTGGCATGTGCACACCCGGCATAGGCGGCTGGCACGCGCGAGTTGACGGAGCATGTGCCACTAAGATCGCAAAGCTGATCGGCAAAACCAGGCGCCACAGGCGGCGGCTGCAAGCGGGCTGATATGCGGCGAGCACGTTATCGGACGGGGCGGACAAATGGCCCCTCCGGCGAGAACAGGAACACACCGCCATATTGTGTTGTGGCTTGGGTCACCGTTGCACGTACAACCCGGTCTTCCTGCAGCAAGAACTCAATCTTTTCCTTGCCGGTTGGGGCACGAAGAGGAATTGGCAGGACAACCAACACTGGCATTACCCCGCCCCAGATTGTGTCGAATTCGTAAGTCCATAGTTCGGCTTTCGGTTCATCCGAAATCGCCTTCAGGCGCGTTGGGTTGCCCCAGTTTTCTCGCAACCAAGTGGTGCCAGGCGTCGCAACCCAACGACCGTTTTGCTTATCGGATCCGGAGGGTATTACAGGCGGATCAGAGGGGCCCGCAGATGGAGATTTTGCAGTGACCGAAACGCTCGGCATTTCAGTTTGAGTTGTCTGTTCCCCGTATTTAATGAGAGCGACGCAGCCTTGTAAGGAAGTGCTCAATAGCAGGATCAAGAAAGTGTTCTTCAACCTTTGAATCTGATTCATGAGGGGCTCTTCTAAGAAATAGGATCAAATGGAATTAGGGGTGGCAGGGTTCACGCTCGTTACGGCAACTCGTCGCCATGCGCAAGGCACGAGAACAGGATGTGCGCACCATTCACGTCCAGTAGTGCCCAGGCAGGTTGTCCCGTTTCGCTCACCAAGATGAAGCAACTTAAGTCCCCCTAATACCTTTGCCCGGGCGCGCATAGTCCTCGAGATAAAACGTCTGACCATCGTATAGTGGCGGGCCGGATCCCGAGAGGCTCTCCAGAGAGGGGCCAAGCCGGTCGAACGACAAGGGCGTGCTGCTCCATGACAGCAATAGGCATAAACAACTGTCTCACCTCGCGTGCTTGCTGGTTCATATTGGATGAGGGCTGGCGAGTTTGGCCGGCGGTGCACTGTCCATCAAAGCCCCGGTTTCCGCCACCAGAACGAACTTTTGCGTTTCCATCGACGCCATGGTTTCAGCCTCGATGACGATGACAAATTCTTCGGAAGTTATCGGGGCGACCTTCGCGACTTCCTTGCGTTCATTTTCCGTGGCCAGCCTGAATTGAGGATGACTAAACTCATTCGCACAAGATATGTACGAGACGCCAGTGAACCTTGCGGCGGGCTGAGAATACTCAATGCAGGTCCCACTGCACAACTCCAGCGCGCAACCATCATAGGCGCGAATGCACCAGTCCCATCCTCCAAGAGAATTGAGCAATTCAAGAAAGTCTTTCATGAGTGGCGAAGCCTCGCAGGCATCCCTACAGATAGAGTTCAGACGTTTGCCATTGGAACTCCGCTGTTCGCGCCCGCGCCAAGGCAGGAGTGTGGCCAAGCGAATGGTTAAGGTCCATCGACCTGCCCCACATCCATGCCGTCATATGATTGAACTCCAAACTGATCAGCGATGCGGTACAACTGGCAATTGAGATCGTCCAATGATGTTGGCGAGTGACGCTCGACCCGATCCATGCGCAAGAAGTAGACCGGATTTTCGTCATCCTCTTCCGGATCGAGTGTTCCCACAAATTCGTAGCCCAGGCGCTGCATGTGATCGGCGACGTGAAGCAGCTTTTCACGATTGGGGTCGACAAAGAAGTACGACCATCGGCATTCGTCATCGATACGGAAGGAACAACGACCCGCTTCATGACTTTGGCGGGTGCTTTCGAAGAACTCTTCGAGCTGCGGTAATGTAATCATTCACTCTTTATCTGTTTGCCCCGCTCACAGGACCAACGCCCTGTCCACTCATTGGGTGCTCGTTCGTCTGGAAAGTTAGGGCTGAGTGTCATTTCTTCGGGCTTCGCACATGGCCTCTTTGTAGCGACGCAAACCCTTACAAAGGGTCCCATCCTCGATGTTGAAGACGTCAACAAGATCGGGATCGCGCATTCGAGCTGCGTTGTAAATCAACTGGCCCAGACGGAGGTCTGGATCAAGCATCCAAACTTCCCGGAGCTGTTCCAGAACTGTGTCGATTCTCGCGGGGTCGCGCATTCAAATATCCTAACGAGGCTGTAGAAATAACCCTGTTCGGCGCGGGTTTGCGTCAGCCTCCAGGATTTTTGCCAGCAGCTCAGTTGATTTTTTTATCATTCCGCCAGTTTGCCGCAACTGTCAGTTTCAAGCAAGTAAAGACAGGCGGCAGTCTCGGTAACCTCTTGATTGATTTGTCAGCGTCCTCTGGGACCAGGTAGATCATCGCTGGACGTTACGCGAAAAATGGCGAAGACGAGCAAACAGCTTACGAAGAGCAGGCACAATTGGCCTCGCGTGCCGATCTTTGGACCAGCACTGCGACAGCAGCACCGAGGTCATCCTGACCGTCATCCTCCCAGAAACAAACGGCACAAATCTCATACCCTCCGCTCCCCGAGCGTTTAAAAACCGCAGCAAGGGCAACGGAGCGGGAGTTCATCAGTGTGTTTCATGTGCAGCCCCAATGTTGGTCGCAACCGGCCGCAGCGACGCGTAGCTCTGCGGAGGTTCGGTTGACGTGAAGGCTAGACCCTTCGCGCAAAGTCATCGCGTCATATCCCAGTGAATGCCGGGGAACTTCGTTTCAGCATGAGCAATCGCAGCATCGAGCGTCACAAGGTTTGGAATGAGGTTGCAGAAAACGCCAGGAGCCCCCGCCATTTCGTATGTAAGAAAATAGCAAAGCTCCTCACGATCTTCGCGAACCTCTTCATCATCCTCGTAGTCACCGGAGCCCCAAAATTCTGCACTTTCGAGAACTCGAACTTCGACCGGCACCGAGCCATCGTAGAGCCAGGTGCCTCGTCGAAGAATTGGCCAGGTATCAGTATCGGACATGGTCTAACGGCGTCCAGCGACCGAAGGGATTGAGGTTGAGCGCGTTATTATGCATCGGAGATTGGACAACCATGTTCGATCCACTTCATTAGATCACTTGCTACCAGATCGAACCCAGCTGGCTTCATATACCCATGACTAACAATATAGACGGCACTATCAGTCCCGGCTAACGAGATGATAAAGGCGTTTCCACCACTGTCATCTCCAATCGTGATGTAGCCTGGGCAGTAAAGCTTTGTTTCATATGTCTCGTTCCGATCAATCAGACATTCAGCAGGATAAATAAGCACGCTCTCCCCGAAAATTGCTTCCTCATGGCGAAGTAAGAAATTCCGATACCGAGTCGGGAGACATGCATTTGCCCACGACTCTATTTCAACGATTAAAGCTTCTTTATCCATAACGCTGCATTGCATAACGTTGAGCTAACCGGCGCCGTTAGGGGTCCACCTTGAACGAGTTGTTAGCGCTTTTTGTTTCATTTGCCACCTCCTCAGCCATTTTTGGTAACCACACTTCAGGGGCGCCGACTACTTTAAAGTTGGGACTCTCTTTCAAAGCTTCCATGAACGCGGTGTATTCCGTTGGAAGAACAGATCTATAGCGAGAATACACCAGGCGACATTGCCATTTCTCTGCGATCATAAGCAACCGCTTCACGAATGAGGGATCTACTTCACGCGTGTCGACTCGTGCGGAAATCGATTCCACCAAGTCACCCTCTCGCCAAATTTCAACGAGATCCGAATCTTGACGCCCCCACTGACGTAGATCTTCAGACCACGCCTGGTGGGGCGGAAGAATGCCGGCAAGGTCACTGACCATCTCACAAGGCACATCGGATTCCAGCCACCAGCGACAGTCTTCCCACTCTTTCTCAGGAATGATGTCGCGCGCCCCAATCACCGTTGCAGGTATTACTTCTAGTTTGAACTGCCAAATGGCCATGCTTCTATTGCCAACGTGTGCGATAACCGGCACGACAAAGCGCAGCTTTGGCGTGTCCAGCGAACGAAGTGAGCGAGGTTGAGCACATTGTTAGGCATAATCATTGAGTTTTCGCGTTTCGTACCTTGATCGTGACAATGGTTCCGTCATCTTGCATCGTATGCCGATTGCCGTTACCCCAGACGATAGAGCCGAACGTATGATTGTACTCATCGACAAATGTACCTCGGTGAGTCCAAGACTGAAAACATCCGTAGTGCATAGTTGAATCGGAAAAGCGCCAAAGGGGATGTGATGGATCTTCAATAAAATGTGGGCTCGCGACTATGCTTTGCCCCGTATGGATCACCTCGTCGCAAATGGAACACTTGGTCTGGCCTAGAATTAGAATTGCCATTGCTTAAAGCCTAACGTGGAGCCAACCGCACTATGCGGTTTTTTGCGCAGGTCCCGTTGCGCGCAGGGTTAGGCATTTTCTTTTCCTGTTTTCCGTCCGCCGAAGTAGAAGCCAGTGATACTGCCGATGATGGTGCCCCCGAAGGTAAGTACCTTGTCGAGGTGGTCCTTAAAGCCGAAGCCCGAAACGATGATGATGACGAACACTGACGCGGAGCAAATGATTGTGACATAGGCGCCCATTAGGCGATTTGTCTTAACTTCCTTGGGCGCTCCGCATCCATGGCCATGGCAAATTGAACATGGGAGTCCGTGGTGCTGTCCGTCAGGATTAGCAACTCCTGCCTCTTTCGTACAAACAAAGCAGCTGGCGTCGCCAGTGCCTGAGTGACAGGTTCCGTGACCTTCGCAGTGACCGCATAGCCTCCAGCCCTCAAAAGGTGGAGGGACAATCCGGTCTTCGTTGTTCGTCATGATTCCTCCTTTGGTGTTGTAGGAAAGGTGTGAGTCGGTGAAATGCCCAGCGTGATGCTAACCGGCGGCTGGAGCTCGCAGCGCGTAAGCCGTCCGGTTGAGCTATAGGTTGGACATAAATCTCCCATAGTTCGGCCATTGCTTTAATCCGGAAGCTGCGAGATTTCAGGAACTCCGGCGGCCAGCAGCTTTTGAATTTCAGCCATTGGTACTGGCGTCAGCGCGTCCATAGAAATGCTTAAGACCAGACGATAGTCGTCGCTATCGTCCCCAGGTCGGCGCCAAATTCGCAAGTCTTCAGCCAAACGATGTGGCCAGTTTTCAAATTGTGATGTTTCGTGATTCATGATTAATGCTTATGCACCTGCAAGGTCCAACGTGCCGAATAGCCGGCGGCTGGAGCGCGTAGCGCGGTAACCGTCCGGTTGATTATTTGGTTGGGCTTTATTTGCTTAACCATGGTTCCTCTTCAACTCGCTTTACTTCGGATACTTGGGCAGGCCCGACCCCACCAAACGTCAGCGGCCGTGCAGTGACTTTAGTACGGTAAGTGTAGTGGTTCTTTTCCATTTCCCACGGGGATTCAGGCCAAAGTAGGCTTTTATCTGATTTTGAAACGTAGAGCTCCGTTCCATCAACCAACCTGACCGGAACGTTTCCAAGCAGGCTCTCGAAAACTGCGCGGTTGTTCAAACCGAGCTCGAGAAGCTTGTAGTGAACATTTCCTTCGAAAGATTTCGGCACAGATTCTGCGGGAAGACGGTAAACCGCGAGACAGAGAACAAACCACATCAACGCAATGGCCAAGGTGGCTAATCCTGCTAACCGGAGAATGAGTAAGAACTTCATCGAACCGCCCAACGTTTTTGTTCAGTCGCGCCGAAGGCGTCGGCTTGAGCATTATGTTCGGCCGTTAGCATATTCGAATTCCTCAAATGGCAGTTCTATAGGTGAGAGCAAATAGGAAATACCATCTTCGGATTGCTTGACGTGCCAGACAGCGACGCCAACCGACGGAACGCGTAATGCTAACGGAATCCAGAGCAATTCAACGTCGCCGTCGCCGGCCCAGCCGATTTCAAGAAAGGAGCTCTTGGCTTGATCAATGTAGGGGGCAGCCTTGGCTTCAGATCCAAGTACAAGTTCGGGTTTCAACGCGAACTGGTTGTTGTCGATATATTCGTAGCCATAGGCGTAGAAATCCCTCATTGCTTCAGGTTGATAATCGACGATCTGACCTATTGGAACTGTGTAACCCATGTTCTTCTTGTAGTGGTGATAGCCGAACGTGGGACGTAACCGGCCGGAGCAGTGCAAAGCGATGCGGAGGTCCGGTTGACGGAAGGGTTGGACAAATAACGTCGAACACTACGCATTGATCGCACCTAGCTCGGCCAAGATCGGAGGAATGAAGGTCTGGTCTATTCTAAATTCAAACTCCAGCTTGTTCTCGTAACAAGGCTGGGACCAAGCTTCGCCAGTAACTTCAATATGTCCCAGCGCATCCCCTCGTAAAACAAAGGCTACTTGATTCTCGCGCGATGAAAAATCCGCTGTTCCGACCAAGGTTTCGTTCAGTACCCGGAGCTTCTTTTCGAAAGCCTCAAAGTCGCCATCCTCGAATGATGCAACAACCAAACCGTTGAAACCTCGAACTTGGATTGTAACTTGCGCGCGCAGCCAACCAGGGTACTCGGGTTCGATTTCGAACAGCAGGAAGTCTGTGTCGGTGCCAATTTTAAGTTGCAGCATGTACGGTCCAACGTTTCTTATTCAGCGGCGCCGTCAGGCGTCTGCTGGAATTTTTGGTTGGGCATAGTTTTGGCGCCGTTGAGATCAAACAAGTCCACTATCTGCAGCAATCCAAAGTCTTTTTTCGCATGCCAATATGGTGTCGCGAATGCCCCCTCGGTGCTAGGTCGGTTCGGGTCAGCCCCGAATTCCAAGAGCAGCTTAACAACGTCGATGCTCCCGGCCATCACAGCCCAGTGTAATGGTGTGAGGCCGTGAACGTCCAAGCGGTCCAAGTCTTGTCCGGACTTTTCCAGTTCTCCGCGTATCGCGTCCAGGTCCAGAGTTCGTACTATCTCGTGCAGCATCATGCGGCCCAACGTCTAAAGTAACTGGCTGCCGTAACGCGCAGCGTGGAGGCAGTCCAGTTGACTGCAATGTTAAGCGAACTTCTTTAATAAGCGCGAAAGCCTTCTCTCGTGACTTGCTACGGCTCCCCAGTTCCAAGCCGTAGGAGGTCCGAACTCAGGGTACGTGGCGGACCATTTTTCTGCGCGCTTCTGTGAATTAGCAGAAATCCATGAGCCTAAGGGACGTCCTCCTCGCAAATCTAAATGAACTCGAATAAGCCCCCACCCTCCAACACTGATCCCGTAGCTTAGACCGCTGCTGTTCCCTGGCTCAAAATCTCGCCTAGTTTGGGTTAGTTGCCCGCCCATATCCGGGTAAAGCACAGCGATATCGACGCTGCCATGAGTCGCGCATTTCTGTGCCTCGGCATATTTACAAAAGTCCGCAGCCGTTGCGAGTCGTTTGGGCTCTTCATCAAATGAGTCTGTCTCAACGACAATGAGAGGGGACTTTGAAAAAATTGCATCAGCCAACGCAATGACGGCAGAGGCGGATACGGGCGATGAAAGTGTCATGGCTTAACGTTGAGTTGAGCGGGGCGCTTTAGCGCATCCGCTCGAACGAGATGTTGTGCAGCGCGTATGAACTTGCCACGAAGGCGTTGCTACCGAAGCGTCCGCGCGAGCGCCCGCACGAACAACAGCATACCGCACCTGCTTGCCCTTGCCGCAGAATGCAGCGATGCCTGCGGCCCAAACGCCGCCGGAAGCCGCGCGGCCAGAATTGGCAGCGGCCCAGAAGCTAAGCGAAGTGGAAGAAGCGCGCATGTCGGTCAAATTCAAAGCGATGTACAACGTGCGTGATAACCGGCGGCTGGAGCGCGCAGCGCGAAAGCCGTCCGGTTGACGGAATGGTTGGGCAAGAAATTCTGGCTAATCATAAAGGCTTCCTGTCTCTTCCGATGTCATCCTTTTCGATTCAAGCACGACACGAATTCCACGCGCAAACTTGCGATGACCAAGGGGCAAATCCCGCTGCGCCAAGATGCCGATGTGACGTTCATTACCGAGGTCTCGAACACTCAGCGCAACATCGATCATTTGCCCGTTAAACGGCACGGACACAACACCCGTAGGAATTTGCATGAGCTCACACGGAGTCAATCGCAAGAGGCGATCCGCCTCTATGTCAACTGCACCTCGAAAATCAGCATCAGTCATAGCAGTGAAAATTGAGCCCAACGTTGACGATCAGCGGCGCCGTTAGGCGTCCGCTGGATTGCTGGGTTGGGGCGATAGCGTCTTTTAATCATAGTGCTCTTTCCGCCGGATCAATACACAAGAGACCATTCACAGAGGTCAGCATATCGAAAGATCTCGTCAACGAAGTTCGACCTGGAAAATTGAAATGGCGGAACCGGGGGCAACCATCGGACGTCGTTCGTCTCCCAGTCAAGTGCATATCCAAACCTGGTCCAAATAAATGAGCCCTTCAGACAAGTCTGTTCAGCCAGCAAAACTGTGCATTTCAGGTCCATATCGTCGGGGCAGATCAGCAGCGGTACATTAGCCACTTGACCTATATTGAAGGAACATAGCCGTTCCCATGCCATGGCAAGCTCTTCTTTGTCGTAGAGCCAAGAGTGTGCTGGAGCAAGCCCCAAAATGGCCGGTTCATTCACCAGTTCTGAGATTACAATTTCAAGCGGCCGACCATCAACCTTCAATTCAGGATGATCAGCCAACGCAAATTTGCAGCGCCCAGTCTCCGCACTAATGATCATAGGCTCAAGTACCCCAACGTAAATTCGACATCATATTGACGTTTTAACAAACCTCATTATGACGCCTAACGCCGGCTCGATCAATCTCCCCTCAGCCAACTCCCCAACCGCAGCCCAAACCGGCTGCCGAAGCGCTCCGCCGGTATAATGGCGGGATGCAAAATCTCCTCCACAACCTCAATCCCGAACAACTCGCAGCAGTCACCCTGCCACCGCAAAATGCCCTGATCCTGGCTGGCGCCGGATCGGGTAAAACGCGCGTGCTGACCACCCGTATCGCGTGGCTGATCCAGACTGGCCAGGTATCCCCGGCCGGCGTGCTGGCGGTGACCTTTACCAACAAGGCAGCAAAGGAAATGCTCACCCGCCTGAGCGCCATGTTGCCGATCAATACACGCGGCATGTGGATCGGTACCTTCCACGGCCTGTGCAACCGCCTGCTGCGCACCCACTACAAGGATGCCGCGCTGCCGCAGACGTTCCAGATCCTTGATTCGCAAGACCAGCTCTCGATGATCAAGCGCCTGCTGAAGGCGAACAATATCGACGACGAGAAGTTCCCGCCGAAGCAGGTGATGTACTTCATCAACAATAACAAGGAACAGGGCTTGCGCGCCTCGCAGGTGGAGGCCTACGACGCGCTGGAGCGCAAGCTGGTCGAGCTGTACCAGCTGTACGACGACCAGTGCCAGCGCGAAGGCGTGGTGGATTTCGCCGAACTGCTGCTGCGCACCTACGAGCTTTTGCTGCGCAACGAGCCGCTGCGCCAGCACTATCAGCAGCGCTTCCGCCACATCCTGGTTGACGAGTTCCAGGATACGAACAACCTGCAATATGCCTGGCTGAAGCTGATGGCGGGCCATGCGTCGCCTTTCGGCGGCGCGCTGTTCGCCGTGGGCGACGATGACCAGAGCATCTACGCCTTCCGCGGTGCCAACGTTGGAAATATGCAGGCCTTCGAGAGCGAGTTCCAGGTCAAGAACCTGATCAAGCTGGAACAGAACTACCGCTCGCACGGCCACATTCTGGATTCGGCCAACCTGCTGATCTCGAACAACAGCCGCCGCCTGGGCAAGAACCTGCGCACCGACGCCGGCCACGGCGAGCAGGTCCGCGTGTACGAGGCCAGCTCAGACCTGCAGGAAGCGCAGTGGATCATCGAGGAAGCCAAGTCGCTGATCGCCGAAGGAGCTCTGCGCCGCGAGATCGCGATCCTGTACCGATCCAACGCGCAATCGCGTGTGATCGAGCATGCGTTGTTCTCGGCCGGCATGCCGTACCACGTGTATGGCGGCCTGCGCTACTTCCAGCGCGCTGAGGTCAAGCATGCCATCGCCTACCTGCAGCTGATGGACAACCCGCACAACGATTCCGCTTTCCTGCGCGTGGTGAACTTCCCGGCACGTGGCATTGGCGCACGCTCTATCGAGCAGCTTCAGAATGCAGCGGCAACCTACAACTGCTCGCTGTACGCAGCCGTTCCTTATATGGTCGGCAAGGCCGGCAGCTCGCTGGCCGCCTTCACCAAGCTGATTGAAGGCGTGCGTTTCGAGACGCAGCAACTGGCACTGCCGGAACTGGTGAAGATCACGCTGGATTCTTCCGGCCTGCTGCAGCATTACCAGAACGAAAAGGAAGGCGCCGACCGCGTCGAGAACTTGGAGCAGATGGTCAGCGCGGCCACCCAGTTCGTCTCCGAAGAAGGCTTCGGCCAGGGCGCTCCAGCGCACCTCGGCCCGCAGGCTTCGGCCTCCGCTGGCGCACAAGTGGTTGTTGCCGATGGCGTGGAGATCATCGATGCCGATGCACCGCTGGCGACCGTGATGTCGCCGCTGTCTGCGTTCCTGTCCCACGCTTCGCTGGAAGCCGGCGACAACCAGGCGCAGGAAGGCCAGGATGCGCTGCAGCTCATGACCGTGCACTCGGCCAAGGGCCTGGAGTTCGACAACGTCTTTATCACCGGCCTTGAAGAAGGCCTGTTCCCGCACGAGAGCAGCTCGAAGGAAGAAGGCGGCGTGGAGGAAGAGCGTCGCCTGATGTACGTCGCGATCACGCGTGCCCGCAAGCGGCTTTACATGTCGTTCTGCCAGACCCGCATGCTGCATGGCCAGACGCGCTACAACATGAAGTCGCGCTTCTTTGATGAACTGCCGGAAGAGTCGCTGAAGTGGCTGACGGCGCGCGTGCAGAACAACTGGTTCTCCACCGGTTCGCGCAAGTCGGCGTGGGATGAAATGCCCTCCGTGCCGAGCGCCGACAACCGCCTGGCTGCGCGGATGAACGAACGCTCAGGTGCTTCCGGTGGTTGGCGCGTCGGTGAATCCGTTGCTCACGCCAAGTTCGGCGAAGGCGTCATCGTGAACCTCGAAGGAAGCGGTGCCAACTGCCGCGCGCAAATCAACTTTGGCTCCTTTGGCATGAAGGTGCTCGACCTCTCGGTCGCCAAGCTGGAACGGCTCTGATGCCGGCAAGGGCGGAAGTGCTCGCATTTCCGCCCATCACTCTTCCTCGCGGACTGGTTGAGCTAGATCTAAGCTTCCCGAACTCTGGCATGACACGATTAGTGAATGCCAGCGAAGAAAGTCACTGATAAATGCAGTACCATTTCTCCAAAGAGGGGAAATGGAAAAGTGCGCTACGAAGTCTGGGAAGATGAGCACGGCAAAGTGACGCGCTACAACTTGGCTTATATCAATCCCTTAATCTATCCAAAAGATAATGGCCGAGTCTTCGGCTACGACAATGCTCATGGTGTCCATCATCGCCACTATATGGGCAAAGCGGAAGAAATCATTTATCGTGGGTTTGGCGACATTCGGGCCCGCTTCAACCGCGACTTGGCATCACTATTCAAAGGGATGCAATCATGATGAAAATGATGATCGTTAAAGTCGAGAGCTTTGAAGAAATGCTCCGCTGGAGCGAAGAGATTGCTCAAATGATCGATCGTGGCGAGAAGATCCCGGAGTCATGTATCCGCAGCTTTGAAGACCCAGAGGATTTGCGGGCATTATTCACGCCTTCCAGACATAAACTGCTGACTGAGGTCTTGCGATGCCCTGGATCAGTCGATGAACTTTCAACGCGTCTCCAACGAATGCCTGTCGAAGTCGAACAGGACGTTCGTGCACTAGTCGAGACAGATATCCTCACTATGGAGCAGGATGTAGTGCATCCCATCGCCGAGGCAGTCATTTTCGAACCAATTCCACAATTTGCCCCCGAGGTCTAATCCCCCTGCCCCAGGACACCGGATTTCACCGCGCGCGATTATGCGATTACGCATAACCCCAACGCGATTATTGGGAATACCCATGCAATGAAGCATAGCCTACAGTGGGCGCCATCGTCACCCACATTCTCATCGGAGGCTATACATGGAAACCCTTCTGATCCCGGCTTCGCTCCTCGCAGGCGGCCTGCTTGCCGTGCAGGCGGGCGCCAATGCGCAGCTTTCGAAAGCGACTGGCAGTCCCTTCGCGGCGACCACACTGCAGCTATCGGTCGGCACGCTTGCGCTGCTGGTGCTTGCACTGCTTACCGGAACGCTGACGGCCATCGCCGCCCTGCCCCGCGTGCCATGGTGGCATGCGGTCGGCGGCGTGGCGAGCGCCTTTTATGTCGTCTCAACGATCCTGCTGTTTCCGCGGCTCGGCGCGATTGTATCGGTGGGTCTTTTCATTGCGGGCCAAATGCTGGCTTCCTTTGCGCTTGATGTCACCGGCCTGGCAGGCGGCATGCCGCGAGCGATCGATGCTCCACTCGCCACCGGCATGCTGGCGATTCTTGCGGGTGCTGCGATCATCGTGAGGGGACAGTCTGGCCAGCCATCGCAGTCCGTTAGCGGCAAGGCCGGCTGGATCGTCCTTGCCCTGATGGCTGGAGCGGTCCTACCGGTACAGGGAGTCGTGAACGGCTTGCTGCGGCACGATCTCGGTGCGCCATTCGTGGTCGGCGCGGTGAGCTTCCTCGTCGCTACCTTGGCCATGGCAGTGGCGCTGCTGGTCTCTGCTACTGTCCTGCGCGCTCCGGCGCCTACGCTGCGGGGACTGCCGGCCATGCCTTGGTGGGGTTGGCTCGGTGGTTTCGCCGGCGCGATTTACGTGACTACTGTGTTCACCGCGATTCCTGTCATCGGTGCATCGGCGGCAGTCGGGCTGACGGTCGCCGGGCAGCAAGTGGCGTCCGTCTTTGTTGACCGGCATGGGTGGTTCCGCTTGCCGAAGCGCGACGTGTCACCACTGCGCCTGTTGGGAGTTGTGCTGCTGCTCGCCGGAGTGGCATTTATCAAGCTGTTGTGAGAGCCTAATCCGTTGCGGCTTGTTCGTGAACAGTTTTGCTTTCTCTGTGCTGTCATCGGGTATGAGGTCCACTACCTCCGCCAGCCGCACGGGTTGAGGATTCAGCTTGATGATTGCCAGGCGACGGATTGGAAGTCCAGAGCGGCGATATGCCTGGAGCTTGTGGTGCCCGTCAATGACAAAATCAGCCCACGAACTTCCTCCCGTCAGGGTGATTACGACCGGCCTGTCGCCGTCGGCCAGCCGACGGTCGTAGTCCCGAACGGTTTCCTCGTGCAGCGAAGTTCGCGGCTGGGTAGCCAAAAGGGCGCCAAATCCAGCATAGAAATTAGTCATGGCAGCACCAAAGTCAACGACATAGGTGTCCGGGGACATCTCTTCCAGCTCGAGCTTGTATTCCCCGGCCGCCAGAATCGAAAGCAGCTCAGGGAACGAATCAACAATGGACTCGGCGATGCGCGTGCCTGCCACCGAATCCCTGAATCTCTGAACTGCCTCAAGTGGATTCGTAGCGCTCGAACGAACCAGGTTCTGTCCAATGCTTCCATTGAAGTCGCTCCAGAAATAAGCGGCCGGCTGTCCTGCCACAAAGAGCGCGGTTTCAAAGTCGTCACCGCGCACGTCGAGCGGTCCGTCTATATTCACAGTTAAATATTCTGTTCGGAGGATCGTCATTGCGCCAGCACTTTGGTCATGGGGATTTCGTCATAGACCACGCCATCGACGATCAGCGCGGCAGGCTCATAGCCCCAGGCCTTGAAACCTAACGATTCATATAGCTTCTGCGCCGGTTCATTACCTGCGGTGACCGCCAGGTTGACGTGGGATACGCCTTGCAGTGAAGCGGCGCAGTCCAGCGCATATTCCATCAGCTTGCGGGCAGCGCCTTTTCCCCGATGGCTCCTGGATACGTACACGCCGTGAATGTGCGCACGGTGGTTCTGTTTTGGGCTGCTGTCGCGATCGACGCGTGCGATAGCAATCAAGTCCTCGCCATCGAACACGCCAAGATAGTCTCGCCCCGATCCGGGCGACAAACGCCGCTCGATTTCGCTGAGGGGTGTGGACGATTCGTCTTCATAGCTTGCCGTGAATGCCGACGGCGCGTCGCGCAAGCCCTCCAGGCGCAAGGACTGGTAGGCGGCGGCGTCGCTGGGTGTCAAAAGTCTTGTGTGCATTGTGCTGGCATTGTACTGAATGATGGGTTTTCGCCACATATTGTCGCGAAACCGACAAGCTGATGGAGGAGGCCTTGAAGGCGCCGCAGGAAGTGCGAATATGCGCTCCACATAGATGAAAGGAGCCCGCATGAATACCCTTAACGACCTCGCCGCCATCAACCAGAAAATCCTCGCCGACGGCGAATCCCTGCCGCTGGTGCAATTAAAAGACGGCAGCAAGGTGCAAACCGGCACTGTCGCCACCATGCTGCGCAATATCGAGCTCTATAACGCTGGGGAGCGCGGTGACATCGAACGGCAACTGGAAGCTGCCATCCCGACCGTCGCCAAGGTTGGCCTGTTCGAGCTGTTTCCTCCGGAACAGTGGATTGCAGGTGAGAACCCAGGCCGCCGCCTGGTCGGCACCCTCGCAGCCAAGTATCTTGCCTTTAAGTAGTTAATTTCTGCGGGGATTTTTTTCTGCTAGATTGAGGAGAGCGCTGTCCGCACTGCAATACTCAACAAAAAGGGTTGCAATGTTCGACTACCTGATCCTCGTTCTGGGCGCGCCCGACAGCAGCATGCTGTACCTTGGCCACTACGATCCCGTGCTGGTCATCCTGTCGGTGGCGGTCGCCATCTTTGCCTCGTATGCTGCGCTGCTGGTGGCGCAGCTGCTGCCTTCCGCCGCCAATCGCGCACGCCGTGCGGCGTGGCTGGCCGCGGGAGGCTGCTGCCTGGGCCTGGGCATCTGGGCCATGCACTTCGTGGGCATGCTGGCCTTTACCCTGCCCTGCACGAATAGCTACGATGCCGGCCTGACGCTGCTGTCCACCGTGCCCGGCATGCTGGCCAGCGCGCTCGCGCTGCATGTGATCAGCCAGGGCCCGCCGAACACGCTGCGCTTGTGGGTGGCCGGCATCTTGCTGGGCGCTGGCATCGGCGCCATGCATTACACCGGCATGGCCGCCATGCAGTTTGACGGCATGATCCAGTACGACTTGCGCCTGTTCCTGCTCTCCATCGTGGTGGCGGTGGTGATGGCGACTCTGGCCCTGTGGCTTAAATTCCGCCTGGCGCGCCTGAAGGGCCGCTGGGCCTCGCCGCTGTGGAGCTCCGTCGTCATGGGCCTGGCGGTGGCCTGCATGCATTACACCGCGATGGCCGCCGCTTATTTCGTGCGCGATAACCGGGGCGCCGGCACGGCGGCGGGCATCGCTGAATCGGCCCACATCAGCCCCAGCACGCTGGCTGCCTCCGTACTGGTTTTTACCAGCCTGCTGATCGTGGTCACGATTGTCGCCACCTACGTCGGCAAGCGCCGCCTGTTCTCCTTCGAACGCTCATACCGCCTGATTGCAATGCTGATCCTGGGCTGGAGCCTGATCGCCTGGCTGGCCGCCAGCTACTTCCAGCAGCGCATGGCCGACGAGTTGTACCAGCGCGAACTGCAAGTGGCGCAGGACCAGGCCGACAATGTAGCCAGCAGCATCGAGGAAAGCACGGCGCGCCTGCGCGGCTTTGCCTTGATGCTGTCGCGCGACGCCGGCATCCGCAGCATCGCTTTGCAGGGTGCGACAGACCAGTCGTCCAATGAACGGTTGGCGCAGACTGCGCGTGCACTGAAGGTAGACAGCATGTTCCTGCTCGACGCCAACGGAAACTGCATCGCTACCAGCAATCTCGCCGAGGCCGCGTTCTACGTCGGCCGCAATTTCGCCAACCGCGACTACTTCATCCAGTCGCGCGCCAACCAGGCGGGGCAACAGTACGGTGCCAGTCGCGATGGAAAGTCGGGCGCCCTGTATTACGCGCACGCGGTGCGCGATGACGACAGGTTCCTCGGCGCCGCAGTGGTCAAACTGAATGCCGCAGCGCTAGCGGCTATGGCCGGGCAAACGCAAGCCTGGGTGACAGATACCGACGGCGTCATCATCCACTCTGCCAACGCCGGCCTGCTCCACCAGGCGTTGCCGGCAGCCCGGGTGAGCCGGCTGGATCCAGCCCAGCGCCGCCAGCGCTATGCGCGCGACAAGTTCAATACCATCACGCTGGAGCCCTGGGACCGCGAAGCCATGCCGGCCGTGGAACGCATTGCCGGTGCGCGCGTGCCCAGCGTACTGGCGACGCGCGCGCTGTCCGATGGCAGCCTGTCCGTCACGGTGCCGCGGCCATTGCCGGCCCTGCTGCACCAAGGCACACGGCGCTTCTGGCTTTTCCTGCTGATCGAATTCGCCGGCAGCATGCTGGTTGCCGCTGCCACCGCCACCGCCCTCTACCTGCGCGAAAAGCAGAAGGCCGACGCCGACCTGCGCGTTGCCGCCACCGCCTTCGAATCACTGGAAGGCATGGCCATCACCGACGCCGACCACATGATCCTGCGCGTCAACCGCGCCTATACCGACATCACCGGCTTTTCCGAGCGCGATGCGCTGGACCGCGAATTGCTGGTATGCGACGAGCCGGCGCTGCAACAGCGCATCTGGGAAGGCGTGGCAGAACATGGCGCCTGGCAGGGCGAGGTATGGCAACTGCGCAAAGGCGGCGTGCGTTTCCCCTGCTGGCTCGTTGTAACGGCCGTGCGCGATGCGGCCGGCGAAATCACCCACCATGTATGCGCGCTGACCGACATCACCGAGCGCAAGGCCTCCGAGCAGGAAATCCGCAACCTGGCGCTGTTCGACTTCCTGACCCAGCTGCCGAACCGGCGCTGCCTGATGGACCGCCTGCAGCATGCGCTGGCAGCCAGCGCGCGCACCGGCCAGTGCGGCGCCCTGCTGTTCATCGACCTGGACAACTTCAAGGACCTGAACGATACGCTCGGCCACAACGTGGGCGACATGCTGCTGCAACAGGCGGCGCGCCGCTTCGTCGGCTGCGTGCGCGAAAGCGATACCGTGGCACGCCTGGGCGGCGACGAATTCGTGATCATGCTGGAAAACCTGTCCGACGATACCGAACTGGCAGCCGAACAGGCGCGCGCCATCGGCGCCAAGCTGCTGGCGCGGCAAAACGAGCCTTATGTCATGGGTCCGCATCAGCATAGCTGCACCTCCAGCGTCGGCATCACCGTCTTCCGCGGCGAACAGGAAAGCCTGGAAGACCTGCTGAAACAGACCGACCTTGCGATGTACCAGGCCAAGGCCGCCGGCCGCAACACCATGTGCTTCTTCGACCCCGCAATGCAAACCGTGGTCAGTGCGCGCGCCGCACTCGATGCGGACTTGCGCCAGGGCCTGTCGCTGCAGCAATTCCTGCTGCATTACCAGCCGCAAGTCGATGCCGAAGGCCGCATCACCGGCGCGGAAGCCCTGCTGCGCTGGCAGCATCCGACCCGCGGCCTGGTGCCGCCAATGCAGTTCATTGCAGCGGCAGAGGCATCCAGCCTGATCCTGCCGCTCGGCGCCTGGGTACTGGAGCAGGCCTGCGCGCAGCTGGTGTCGTGGGCGCGCGCTCCGGCGACAGCTGCGCTGGAGCTTGCGGTGAACGTCAGCCCGCGCCAGTTCTACCAGGCCGACTTCGTCGAACAGGTCATGGGCGCGCTGGTGCGCAGCGGCGCACCGCCGCGCTTGCTGAAACTGGAGTTGACCGAAGGCCTGCTGCTGGACGACGTGGAAGCCTCGATCGCCAAGATGGCGCTGCTGAAAGCAGCCGGCATCGGCATCTCGTTGGACGATTTCGGCACCGGCTATTCTTCGCTGGCTTACCTCAAGCGCCTGCCGCTATGCCAGTTGAAGATCGACCGCTCGTTCGTGCGCGACATCCTGCACAACGCCGACGATGCGGCCATCACCAAAACCATCCTGACGCTGGCCGACAGCATGGGACTGTCGGCCATTGCGGAAGGCGTGGAATCGCTGGAGCAAAAGAACTACCTGGCACGCCAGGGCTGCCGCGCCTTCCAGGGCTACCTGTTCGGCGCACCGTTGCCAGTGGCCGAATTCGAGGCGCTGCTGCTGCCGGAGCAGCGGGCCCGCGCCTGAAAAATGGGGACGTACCCCATTTTTTACTGCACGCCAGCCGCCGGGCCGCTGATGCGCACTGGCGCCTGGTAGCCGTCCGGCTTGTCGCCCAGCGGCGCCGCGCCCGACAGCATGGTCTGCATGCCCGGCGTGAAGAAGGTGTAGGGGTAGCCCGTTGCCCTGGCGCTGACCGCATCCAGGCGCTCACGCAGCTGCGCCGGCAGTTCGAAGTCCAGCGCGCCAAGATTGTCCTGCAACTGCGCCAGCCTGGTCGCGCCCACCATCACGGTCGCCACGCCCGGACGATTGGCGACCCAGTTCACCGCTACCTGCGCCATGCTGCGGCCAACCTCGTTCGCCACCTTTTCCAGCTCCGCCACGATGGTGAAATTGCGCTCGTTGAACTTGGCGAAGGCCGGATTGTTCGAACCGCTCATGGTTTGCAAGCGCCCTTCGCCGAACTGGCCGCCGCTGCTCGGCTTGTATTTGCCGGACAGCAGGCCGCTGGCCAGAGGGCTCCAGACCATCACGCCCATGCCATGCTGCGTGCCCAGCGGGATGTATTCGTCTTCAATTGCGCGTTCGGCCAGCGAGTATTCCATCTGCAGCGTGGACAACTTTTCGTAGCCGCGCAATTCGGCGATCGTTTGCATGCGGCTGGCATACCAGGCCGGCACGTTCGACAAGCCGGTATGGCGCACCTTGCCGGCACATACCGCATCGTCCAGTGTGCGCAGCACTTCTTCCGGCTGCGTCACCATGTCCCAGGCGTGCACCAGGTACAGGTCGACGTAATCGGTGCCCAGTCGCTGCAGCGAGCCCTCCAGCGCGCGCATCAGGTGCTTGCGGCCATTGCCGCCCGCGTTCGGGTTGGACGGGTCGCTGCTGTAGGAAGCTTTGGTGGCCAGCACGATCTTGTCGCGCAAACCGCTATCGCGCACGAACTCGCCGACCCAGCGTTCCGACTCGCCGTTGGTGTACAGGTCGGCCGTGTCGACCAGGTTGCCGCCCGCTTCCGTGTAGGTCATGAACTGCTCGCGCGCGCTGGCCTTGTCGGCGCCCCAGCCCCAGTCGGTGCCGAAGGTCATGGTGCCAAGCGCCAGGCGCGAGACGCGCAGACCGGAATTGCCGAGGGTGTAATACTGTTTTAAGGACATGCTTTCTCCATGGTAGCTGTTGACAATGAGGAAATGCCAAAACAACAATATCATGGATTCCTTTGGCCCGCGCGTGCTGCGCGGGCCGCGCACCTTTACATCACCGGCTTGGCGCTGCCGTTGCTGATGGCTTCATCGATCAGGGCGCGCGAGGCTTTGTCCGCTTCACGTGACAGGCGGCCTTGCTCGCGTCCCAGCTCGCCCATTTTGCGGCCCATTTCGGCAAGCGGCCTGGAGGCCTCGGCGATGCGGGCGTGCATGGCGGCCACCGGCGCCTGGCGGGCTGCCAGCGCGGCGTGGCGGGCAGCGATTTCACTGCCCTGGCGCGCCATTTCCGCCGTCAACGGCTCCAGCTGCTTGCGCAAGTTCTCGAGGTCGATTTCGATCCGGGCGCGGGTCTTGTCGTCGGCCATTTCCATCTTGCGGCTGGCTTTTTCCATGGCGCGGCCGATGCGTTCCTGCTGGCGTGCGGACAGTTCCACCTTGCGCTCCAGTTCGCGCTCGAGGGCTTGCTGTTCTTTGCTGCCCATCGCGGCTTCGACTTCTTTCGAGATCTGCTCACTCATGGCGTCCAGTTGTTTACCCTGCGCGTCCATCAGCTTGCCCTGTTCGTCCATGATCTTGCCGTGGGCTTCGGCGGGCTTCCAGAGTTCGCGCACCTTGCCAAGCAGGACCGGGTCCTGGATCACGTAGGATTTGCCGTTTTTGCGGACGTAGATAAATTCGCCCTTAGTGTCCTGGCGCAGCCGTTTCAACGTAGCGAGGTCGCTTGGCGCGCCGTGGAAGCCGTTCACCGACAAGTGCTTGTCGTTGTCGCGCACGTAGGCGTAAGCGCTGCGGCTGTTGTCATCGATCGAAATGTAGCTGCTGCTTTCGATGTCCCTCAGTTCCTTCGGCAGCTTTGGCGGCTTCGGTGGCTTGGGAGGGGCTGGCACGGCGGCCATCGGTGCGGGTGGTGCGGGCGGCGCCAGCGCGGCCACAGGTGCCGGCGGGGCTGGCGGCGCGGCGACAGCTGGTGGTGCCGGCGGTGCCGGTGGCGCAGGTTCTACATCGTGCTGGTCGTCGGCATCGGTGACGTGCATGGCCACGGCCGCTGCGGGCGCAGGATCGGCGGCAGTAGCGGCCCTTGGCGCTGCCGCAGCTTCGGGCGCTGTGGCGGCTTCGGCTGCTTCTGCGGCATCAGCAGCCGGCGCGGCCAGCGCCGCTGGTGCGGCAACGGCGCTGGCGGCCGGGAGCGACACTGCTTGCGGCATCGCGTGGGCATACAGCGCGGCGCAGGCAGCAAAAATTCCTAACAGCGGGGCCGCCATCTTCCAGCTCAGTGGCTGTGCATCGGGACGAATCAGGCGTTTGATACGGGACATGAGGTCTCCTCCGTTTGCCGCCGGGGCAGCAAAGTGATTGGTAATGAACTGGAACTTGTCCAGCTCTGAAAGTGCAAGTGCCAGGCGCCGCGGTTCGCCGAGCGTGCTTGCGGCTAAGTCGTCTGCTATCTGTTCGCGTTCGCGGCGGATGCATTGCGACAGCATCCACACGCTGGGGTGGTAGAACAGGAATATCTCGATGCCGCTCTGGACCAGGTTGACCAGGTAGTCGTGGCGGCGCACATGCGCCAGCTCGTGGGCCAGCAGCGCTTCCAGCAAATCTGGCGGCAGGCCGCTGACCAGGGAAGCCGGCAGCAGCACGATGGGGCGCAGGATGCCGGCCGTGATCGGGCCTTCCAGCACATCGTCGGACACGCCGAGATGCACCGGGCGGCGGATGCCCATGCGTTGCGCCAGCGCCGTGGCGCGCGCTTGCCAGGTGGCGTCGGCGTGATAGTGGCTGGGCAAGGTGCGGGTGCGCACCCATTGCAGGCCAAGCGACAGGCGCAGCGTCATCAGCGCGGCGCCGGCAGCCCAGAGCAGCACCAGCCAGGGCATCTGGCGGCGCAGCAGGTATTCCCAGGAGGCCATGGCGTCGACGTCCACCAGGGCCGATTCGGCGGCCATTCCGTCCGCCGCGCCGGGGATGGCGGCGATCGCGCTGGCTTCCAGTGGCGCTGGCAGCACGTAGCCGGTGTCGTAGGCATCGGCCAGGCGCCAGGCGAAGTTGGTCAGCGGCAGCGCGGCGCACAGCAGCAAGGCGATGCAGGCCACCAGGTAGCGTGCTTGCGGCCTGGCGTTGCGCAGGGCGTGCAGGAGCAGTGCCGCGACGCAGCCGATCAGCAGGCCTTGCCACAGGAAGTGCAGCAGGGACCAGCCCAGGGCGGGGATGACGGCGTTCAGCAGGTTGCTCATGGCGGGCGGCTCCGGTTGTGGTGTCCTTGCAAACTAGATTAAATGATCTAGAACTTTATGTCTAGAACTTTTTGTCTAGATAGGGATGCAAGTGCTCAGCGGCTAATGTAGCGGAGCGTGGCGCGCCGGGACGGGGAATTGCGACAGGAAGTTGATTTCGCAGGCTAGACGGCTTTAAACCCGGAGATTCTGGGTCTGACCCGAGGGTCAGACCCGAACGTGCCGAAGCTGCGGACTGTAGAACTGCCAAGGTCGGACCCTTGGGTCTGACCCGGATTTTCCGGGGTTAGTAGACAACCACAGAGCGGATCGATTCGCCGCGTTCCATCAGGTCGAAGCCTTCGTTGATGCGATCGAGCGGGAGGGTGTGGGTGATCAGCTCATCGATTTTGAGCTTGCCTTCCATATACCAGTCCACGATCTTCGGCACGTCGGTTCGGCCGCGTGCGCCGCCGAATGCGGAGCCCAGCCAGTGGCGGCCGGTCACCAGCTGGAATGGACGGGTCGATATCTCCTGCCCCGCCGCGGCCACGCCGATCACGATCGACTTGCCCCAGCCTTTGTGGCAGCACTCGAGCGCCTGGCGCATGAGCTGCGTATTGCCGACGCACTCGAAGCTGTAATCGGCGCCGCCATCGGTCAGCTGCACGATGGCGTCGACCACATTCTCGACGTCGCGCGGATTGATGAAGTGGGTCATGCCGAACTGGCGCGCCATCGCTTCGCGCGCCGGATTGATGTCGATGCCGATGATCTTGTCGGCGCCCACCATCTTCGCTGCCTGGATCACGTTCAGGCCAATGCCGCCCAGGCCGAACACCACCACGTTGGCGCCCGCTTCCACCTTGGCGGTGAACAGCACGGCACCGACGCCGGTCGTCACGCCGCAGCCGATGTAGCACACCTTGTCGAACGGCGCGTCCGGACGGATCTTGGCCAGTGCGATCTCCGGCACCACGATGTAGTTGGAGAAGGTGGAAGTGCCCATGTAGTGGAACAGAGGCTTGCCGTCCAGCGAGAAGCGGCTGGAACCGTCCGGCATCAAGCCCTTGCCCTGGGTGGCGCGGATTGCCTGGCACAGGTTGGTCTTGCGCGACAGGCAGAATTTGCACTGGCGGCATTCCGGCGTGTACAGCGGAATGACGTGGTCGTCTTTCTTGAGCGACGTGACGCCAGGGCCGACGTCGACCACCACGCCTGCGCCTTCATGGCCCAGGATAGCCGGGAACAGCCCTTCCGGGTCGGCGCCGGACAGGGTGTAGTGGTCGGTATGGCAAATGCCGGTGGCCTTGATCTCCACCAGCACCTCGCCGGCGCGCGGGCCGTCCAGCTCCACTTCTTCAATGGTCAGCGGCGCTCCGGCCTTCCATGCAACTGCTGCTCTCGTCTTCATCCCTGTACTCCAGATCTGGTAAAGACGACAGCATAGCCTAACTCCCAACTACCAGCATGGACTCCAGCCCCAGCATGTGCGACACGGTGCGCCAGAGCTGGCGCGGCGAAGTCCATGGTTTGGGCAGGAAGGCGTGGGCCTGGTGGTGCAGCATCGGCTGGCTGGCCGAATACAGCAGCACCGGCGTATTCTGGCCGGTCTGCCGCATGGAGCGGATCAGGGCGTGGCCGTCGCCGTCAGGCAGGTCGGGGTCAATCACCACCAGCGCAAACTCACCGTGCTGCAACTGGTTTTGCGCCTGGCTGTAGCTGGACGCGTGCACCACATGGATTTCAGGCGCCAGCAAGGTCGCCAGGACCACGGCGCTGTCTTCATCGTGATCGACGTGCAGCACCCGTGGCGCCGGATGCAAATCAAATGACATGTTCATGAAGCGGTTCTCCGCACTGCAGGGGGATGGTCGGCGGAGCTGGGCCGAAGGATGTTGCCGGGCCGCGAAGGAGGGGCGGCCGCTGAGGGGTGTTGCGGTGGGCGAGTTGGGGCCCACCGCAATAGTTTAATGCAAGCACATGGCCTGCGGAAAGATTTATTTTTTCAGGCGTGCGTTAAACGCAGCATGCAAGCCGTTCAACATTTCTTCCGCGGCCAGCAGCTGGTCGGCGACTTCATTGATCTTGCGCCGGCTGGAGCGGGCGTGGTCGCGCAGCACTTCGAAGGCGGTGTTGCGGTCGGTCTGGTACTTGCACATCAACAGTCCCACGGCCAGGCTGGTTTCGCGGCCGGCAGCCAGCGCTGCGTTGAGGTTGATTTCGGTGCGGCGCAGCTGGCGGATTTCATCGGCGCGTGCCAGGCCGGCTTCGAAGGCCGGCATCAGGTGGTGCTCGTCGACCGGCTTCACCACAAAGCCCACCGCGCCATAGGCGGCCGCCTGCTTGCCGGCGTCGGCGTCGCCGCGGCCGGAGAGGAACATGAAAGGCACCGTGGTGTTGCGGTTCAGTTGCTTGGCCAGCTCCAGGCCCGACATGCCGGGCATGTGGATGTCGAGCAGTGCCAGGTCGGGCTCGCGCTCGGCGATCAGGGACAAGGCCTGGTCCGATGAATGGGCCAGCATGGTGTCGTAGCCGGCACGGGCTAGCAATTCGCCCAGGAACTCGGTCAGGATCTTGTCATCGTCGACGATCAGGATCAGGCGCTTCGGCGGAGTCTGGGCGTTCATCGGCATCAACCTTATGCTTATGCTAATGGGGAAATTATAGACTGAAATTCCCGCACTGCCGCAGCGACATCTTCGGCCAGGTAGACACTGGTAATCGCCGCGACCAGTTGCGCGCCCTCGGCCACCAGCGGCGCGGCATTTTGCGGCGTCATGCCGCCGATCACGCACAGCGGCACGCCGATCACTTCACGCGCGTGGCGCAGGATGGAAGGCTGGGTGGTGACGGCGTATTGCTTCACCTTCGACGGGTAGAAGCCGCCGAACGCCACGTAGCTGGCGCCGGCCGCCTGCGCCGCCTGGGCGCGTGCCAGCTCGCCATAACAGGAGGCGCCAATCAGCTTGTTGGGGCCGAGCGAGGCGCGTACTTCGGCCAGCGGTGCATCGGTGCCGCCAAGGTGCACGCCATCGGCGCCCAGCTCGCGGCACAATGCGACGTGGTCGTTCACCAGGAAGGGCACGCTGTACTTGTGGCATAGCTCGCGCAGTGCCCCGCCCTGTTCGCGCCGCAGCGCCGGGCTGGCGTCCTTGTGGCGGTATTGCAGCAACGCGACGCCTTCGCGCAGCGCCTGCTCGGTCACCGCCAGCAGTTTTTCGGTGTCGTCCCAGTTCGGGGTCACCAGGTAAAGTCCTTGCATCATTTCTCCTTATCGCTGCGGGATGCGCTGGCCGGGCGCGATGGCATATGAAGCGGCCAGTGCGCGCTGGGTATAGCCTTGCGCCTTGGTCAAGGCCTGGGCCATGGTGTTGCCCAGCGCTAGCAGCGCTGCCGTGGCTGCGGCCAGCGTGCATCCGCTGCCGTGGAAGCCGCCCGGCAGGCGTGGCCAGCTCCAGTTCTGCTGGCGGTCAGGACCGAGCCAGCGGTTGATTACCACGTCGCTGTTCTCGTCATGGCCGCCGGTCACCAGCACGTGGGTGCAGCCGAGGGCACGCAGCGCACGGGCATGGGCCAGCGCATCGCCGTGGGCGGTGCCGTGCCATGCCGGCGGTACGCCGGGTGTCGCCAGCGCGACCATCGGAGCTGCATCGATGAGCGCAACTTCGCCCGCTGCGCCAGGCAGCGCATCCCCTGCTTCCGCGCTGGCATCGCCGGCCAGCGCGCGGGAGAAAGCTGCGCCGGTTGCAGCGCCAGCCGCCGTCGCCATAGCGGCCGCCGCGGAGCGTGCCGCGGCACTGGCGCCGGACGCCGCAGCCGCGCCGATGCGAACAGGTGCACGGTAGCGCGCCGCATTGCCGGCCAGGGCTGCCGCTTCCGGGCCATTCGGCGTAATCAGCGTGGCCAATGGCAGCAAGGGCGCCAGCGCCTGCACTGCATCGTCGCGCCCGAGCGCATCGCCATGGCCGCTGCGCAGCACCGGATCGAGCACGACAGGCGGATCGCTGTACAAGCGCTGCGCCCAGCCCGGCGCGGCACCGGCCGCGGCGCGATGCGTGGCGCGCAGCTCGCCGATCAGCGTGGCAATGGCCAGCGCATTTTCCGCGCTGCCCGGGATGCCGATCTTCACCGCCGCCACCGGCACTTGCGCCAGCAGCGCACGCGCCTGTTGCAGCACGACTTCCGCCGCCACAGGCATCACCGCATGCACGCGGTTATTGTCCTGCACGGTAATGGCCGTCAGCACCGGCAGCGCATGCGCGCCCATCGCCGTAATGGCCTGGATATCGGCCGCCATGCCGGCGCCGCCCGAAGGATCGGCGCCGGAAAACACCAGCACGCAAGGCCGGTCGCTCATGCCAGCCTCCCCGCCATCGGCGACGACGGCGAGGCAGCAAAACGGCGCGGCATGCGCCCGGCCAGGAAGGCTTCGCGCCCCGCCTGCACACCCAGCTTCATGGCGCGCGCCATGCGTACTGGGTCGCCAGCGGCAGCGATGGCAGTGTTCATCAGCACGCCGTCGCAACCGAGCTCCATAGCGATGGCTGCATCGGACGCCGTGCCGACGCCTGCATCGACCAGCACCGGCACCTTCGATTGCTCGATGATCAGCGACAGGTTCCACGGATTCAGGATGCCCATGCCGGAGCCGATCAGCGACGCCAGCGGCATCACCGCGCAGCAGCCGATGTCTTCCAGCATGCGCGCCTGGATCGGATCGTCGCTGCAGTAGACCATGACGTCGAAGCCATCCTTCACCAGTTCGCGCGCCGCGACCAGGGTTTCCGGCATATTGGGGAACAGGGTCTTTTCGTCGCCCAGCACTTCCAGCTTGACCAGCTTGTGGCCGTTCAGCAGTTCGCGCGCCATCTGCAGCGTGTACACCGCATCCTTGGCCGTATAGCAGCCGGCCGTATTCGGCAGGATGGTGAACTCATGCGGCGGCACATAGTCCAGCAGGCTTGGCGCATGCGGGTCCTGGCCGATGTTGACGCGGCGGATCGCCACGGTAATGATTTCCGCGCCTGCCGCCAGCGTGGCTTCGCGGGTCTGCGGCAGGTCCTTGTACTTGCCGCTGCCGACCAGCAGGCGCGAGCTGTATTCCTTGCCCGCGATGACCAATGGTTTGTCTTGCATTTGCAGTCTCCCCTTCCTAGCCCCCGCCAATGGCGCGGACGATATCTACTTTGTCGTGTTGGTTCAGCGCGACCTGCGGCCAGCGCTGGCGCGGCACCACCTGGCGGTTGACCGCCAGCGCCAGCGCCTGGCCGGTCAGTTCGAGCGCATCGATCAGCGCATCGAGCGTCTGCTGCGGCGGCACCGCATGCGGCGCCCCATTCAGTTCAATCTCGATCATGCCTGCTCGCGGTAGATGCTGGCACCGCCCTTGACGAATTCGATCGATTTTTCCTGCATGCCCTTGGCCGCGAATTCGCGCACTTCCTGCGTGATTTTCATCGAGCAGAAATGCGGGCCGCACATGGAGCAGAAGTGCGCCACCTTGGCCGAATCCTTCGGCAAGGTCTCGTCGTGGAATTCGCGCGCACGGTCCGGGTCCAGGCCCAGGTTGAACTGGTCTTCCCAGCGGAATTCAAAGCGCGCCAGCGACAGCGCATTGTCGCGGATCTGGGCGCCGGGGTGGCCCTTTGCCAGGTCGGCCGCATGCGCTGCAATCTTGTAGGTGATGATGCCTTCCTTGACGTCGGCCTTGTTCGGCAGGCCCAGGTGCTCCTTCGGCGTCACGTAGCACAGCATGGCGCAGCCGTACCAGCCGATCTGCGCGGCGCCGATGCCGGAGGTGATGTGGTCGTAGCCTGGCGCGATATCGGTGGTCAATGGGCCCAGGGTGTAGAACGGCGCTTCGCTGCACTGCTCCAGCTGCAGGTCCATGTTCTCTTTGATCAGCTGCATCGGAACGTGGCCCGGGCCCTCGATCATCACCTGCACGTCGTGCTTCCAGGCGATCTGGGTCAGCTCGCCCAGGGTTTTCAGCTCGCCCAGCTGGGCATCGTCATTGGCGTCCCATACCGAGCCCGGGCGCAGGCCGTCGCCCAGCGAGAAGCTCACGTCGTACGCCTTCATGATTTCGCAGATCTCTTCGAAATGCGTGTACAGGAAGTTTTCCTTGTGGTGGGCCAGGCACCATTTGGCCATGATCGAACCGCCGCGCGAGACGATGCCGGTCATGCGGTTGGCGGTCATCGGCACGTAGCGCAGCAACACGCCGGCGTGGATGGTGAAGTAGTCGACGCCCTGCTCCGCCTGTTCAATCAGGGTGTCGCGGAAGATTTCCCAGGTCAGGTCTTCGGCCTTGCCGTTGACCTTTTCCAGCGCCTGGTAGATCGGCACGGTGCCGATCGGCACCGGCGAGTTACGCACGATCCATTCGCGCGTTTCGTGGATATGCTTGCCGGTGGAAAGATCCATCACCGTATCGCCGCCCCAGCGGATGGCCCAGGTCATCTTCTCCACTTCCTCGCCGATGGAAGAAGTCACGGCGGAGTTGCCGATATTGGCGTTGATCTTGACCAGGAAGTTGCGGCCGATGATCATCGGCTCCAGCTCCGGATGGTTGATGTTGGCAGGGATGATGGCGCGGCCGCGGGCGATTTCGTCGCGCACGAATTCCGGCGTGATTTCTTCCGGGATGGCTGCGCCGAACGATTCGCCGCGGTGCTGGCGGCCCAGCAGGTTGGCCATGCGCTGGCCTTTCTCGCCCTGGGCGCGCAGGCCGGCCAGGTATTCCTTGCGGCGCAGGTTTTCACGGATCGCCACGTATTCCATTTCCGGCGTAATGATGCCCTGGCGCGCATAGTGCATCTGGGTCACGTTGCGCCCGGCCAGCGCGCGGCGCGGCTGGCGGTGCAGTTCGAAGCGCAGCGCATCGAGTTTTTCATCGGCCAGGCGCTGGCGGCCATAGTCGGAAGTCGGGCCGGCCAGCAGTTCGGTGTCGTTGCGCTCGGCGATCCAGGCAGCGCGTGGCGTGCCGAGGCCCTTGCGGATGTCGATTGTCGCTTCCGGGTCGCTGTACGGGCCGGAGCAGTCGTACACGGTGACGGGTTCATTGTCGCCGGACAGGCTGATTTCGCGCATCGGCACGCGCATGTCGGCGCGGCTGCCGGTCACATAGATCTTGCGGGAATTGGGCAGCGGGGTGACGGCTGCGGAGTCGACCTCGGCCTGGGCGGCGAGGAAGGTTGGATTGGCGTTCATTTTGGCTCCTTTGTTGGCGCAGGAGCCAGCAAAGGAGGTTAGGCTGCGCGTGCAGTTGCGCCGTGCGTGGCGCAGCCGCTGCGTATCCTGAAGCTTCCCTTCGCTGGCATTATCCAGATCAGGTTCGGAGGGTATTTCTCACCCGCGCAGCTTGCGCCGCGCAGGACCCCTAGCGTGTGCCACCTTTCGGCAGCGAGCGGATTATATCTATAATCGGTGCGCATTAAAAGGAGACCGGATGCGATATGTAGTATTCCTGGCGGCGATGGCCGCGCAGGCCGCAACAGTGGCAGCGGCAGCAGGCGCCGATGCACGCGCCCCCACGCTGGCCGAGCAACGCTCGTTCGAACAATTCATGCAGCGCAGCGCGCCGGGCACGCCGCTGCCGCCGCTGCGCCTTGAGCGCGCACCGGATGGGAAGAAGTGGATTGCCAGCGCCAGCACCGACGCGCCGCCGGTGCGCCTGGTGCTGCCGCTGTGCCGCGTGACGCGCACCCGCTATACGCAGCAGGACGACGACAGCTGGCGCACCGACAGCAGCCAGCATGTCTGGATTCATCACACCACCAACTGCGGCACGCCGCCGGCGACGATGGTGGAACTGCGCGCGCCGCTGGCCGAGATCGACATGCTGCGCCTGATCCAGGCGCAGGGCGAGCTGCTGCAGCGCGCGCGCCTGCTCATGGCCGGCAACACCAGTTGCGCGCCGACCCGATCGCGTAACTTCCAGTTGCGCGCGCTGGGCCGCAACGCCGATGGCATGTTCATGCTGGGCTATGAAAGCGATATCGGCAGCAAGGTCGACATCACGGTGCGCCCGTCGCGCGCCGAACTGACCGCCTGGAACGTCAACTGCCCATGACCAGTCCGTAGCAAAATTGCAGTGTTGCCTCATGGCAACACAGCAGGTTGCTTTTCATCTGCAAGTGTAACAATTCGTTACTATGTGCGTAATCGCACATAGCGTTTTTCCTCTCGCTTCCGATAATGGAAGAGCACCAATAACTACTACTACGAGAGGCAATACCATGAACTCGAAAGTCTCCCTGCTCCCCCTCGCGCTGACCTCCCTCCTGCTCGCAGCCTGCGGCGGCGGTGGCGGCGGCGACACTCCGCCAACCCAGACCATGGGTACCCTGGGCGTGTCGATCACCGACGCGCCGGCCTGCGGCTTTGATGCAGTCAACGTGACCGTTAACAAAGTGCGCGTCAACATGAGCGCGACTGCCAGCGACACCGATAGCGGCTGGACCGACATCACCCTGTCGCCAGGCAAGAAAATCAACCTGCTGAACCTGACCAACGGCACCCTGGACGCACTGGGCCAGACTGCCCTGGCAGCAGGCCGCTACAACCAGGTGCGCCTGGTGCTGGACCCGAACACTGGCAACGCGACTGCCAACTCCGTGGTCCTGAGCGGCACCACCACCGAGATCTCGCTCGACACCCCGAGCGCGGTGCAAAGCGGCATCAAGATGAATGCCGACTTTACCGTGGAAGCGGGCCAGCGCTATGACCTGGTGATGGACTTCGACGCCTGCAAATCCATCGTCACCAAAGGCAATGGCAAGTACGCCCTGAAACCGGTCGTGAAAGTGATCCCGACTGCCCTGAACGGCATCAGTGGCTTCGTCAGCGTGCCGCTGCTGTCCGATGGCATTACCGTCAGCGCCCAGCAAAATGGTGCTGTAGTGGCCGCGACGGTGCCTAGCGCCACCGGCGAATTCGTGCTGCCGCGCCTGCCTCTCGGTAACTACGACGTGGTGATCACTTCCAACACCCATGCAGCCTACGTGGTGGGCGGCGTGCCGGTCACCTCCACCACCGGCATGGTCCCGATCAGCACCACCGGCGCGCCGTTCACGCTGCCAACCACCAGCCTGATGGGCTCGATCAGCGGCACCGCCACCCTGACCCCGGCCAGCGCCACCGAATCGGCCCTGGTCTCGGCCAAGCAAGCCATTACTGGCGGCCCGACCGTGACCCTGCGCTACACCAATGCCGACCTGACCACCGGCGCTTACAGCATCACCAAGCTGCCGCTGGCTGCACCGCAGTACGCAGCGTATAGCGCCACCCTGCCGCTGACCTTCTCCAGCGCCGGCACCATCCCGGCCACCGGCATGTACAAGGTCGATGCTTCGGCGACCGGCTACACCACGCTGTCCAACGCCTCGGTCGACCTGAACGTTGCCAACGCGGTCAACGTCAACTTCAACCTGGTTCCTTAAGCGTTAAAGCGTCAACCGTCCCGACGCACCAGCCCCGGCACCGCCCTTGGCGGTCGCCGGGATTTTTTTCGTATTGACGGGGCAGATTATCCCATTACATATCAAATATGAGCGGTAAATCGGTTTAAACGACCATATTTGAGCTTTAAAAGAAATTAATTCGACTATAGGACACAATCGTCATACAATAGCTCATATTTGGATGCTTACGCATATTTATAACCCATATTTGGCTATTAACCATGACTACCCCCCTTCCATTACCAGTTGAACGCGCACTGCGCCGCGTAGGGCAAGGCATCTCCCTTGCGCGCCGGCGGCGGCATATGTCGCAGGACATGCTGGCCGAGCGCATTGGCGCCTCTGTGAACACGGTGCGGCGAATGGAGGATGGCAGCCCCGGAACCGCGCTTCAGCACTTTGCCAGAGCTTTGCAAGTCTTTGGGGAACTCGACAAGCTGGAACTCCTCCTGGACAGTTCGCAAGACACGGTGGGGCTTACCTTGATGGATGAAAATCTTCCACAGCGCGTGCGTGCGCCGCGACGCACTCCAGCAGGAGGGGCGTTCTAGCTGCTCGCTGACATGCCATGAATGCGAACAAAACCAACAAACCCAAGCCCGACTTCGGGGGCAAAGTCGAGCTCGACGTCTGCGTCGGTAAAGCCGAACTGGCCGCGGGGCGCCTGATTTTCCGAAAGGACGGGGCGCGACAGTTTTCCCAGTTCGCCTACCATGAGGCATGGTTGCGAGACGCGCAGTATTTCAATATTTCCCCCGATCTCGCGCCGGCTGTCACCTACCAGACCCGCAAACCACCAGGCAACGGCGACTCGCTCTTCTTTCTTGCCATGGCCGACACCGAACCGGACGCCTGGGGCCGGCGAGTCATTGCCCGCGCGCATGCAAAAGAGCGCAAGGACAATCCCGCACTTGCCGCGCTGACGGAATTGGACTATCTGTGCGCGGTGGACGACTTTAGCCGTATTGGTGCACTGCGCATTCGTGACACAGGCGGCCGGTACCTGCGCAGCACCGGCGAAGGCCGGCGCACCACGCCGCCAATGCTGGAGCTGGAGAAGATCATGGCCGCCTCGCGCGCCGTCGAACTCAGCCAGGAAACGACAGCCGACCTGAAGTACTTGCAAGGGAAAGGAACGTCGCTGGGCGGCATGCGGCCGAAGTGCACCATCCTCGACGAGGACGGCACGCTTGCCTTGGGCAAATTCCCAAGTGTTGACGACGAGCGCAGTGTCACGCGCGGAGAAGTGCTGGCTTTACGCTTGGCGCAGCTAGCCGGCATTGACGCCGCCGGCGCCCGCATCGTCACAGTCCAAGGCAGCCCGGTGGCAATTGTTCGTCGTTTTGACCGCACGACAACCGACGGCCGTATCCCTTACCTGTCAGGAGCGGCACTTCTTCAAGCAAGCCGGGACGCGGAACACGCCTACACCGAGGTAGTCGATCAGATGCGGTCCACCTCCCTGAATTTTGCGGAGGACGCTCGGCAACTGTGGCGCCGCCTGGTCTTTAATCACCTGATCACCAACGTCGACGACCATCTGCAAAACATTGGTTTCTTGTATGTCGACAAAAATCTGTGGCGTTTGTCTCCTGCCTTCGACTTGAATCCATTTCCGGACAAGGACCGTGAATCCAAGACGTGGCTCAGCGAGGACACGGGACCGATAACCTCTATCGAGCAGCTTCTGGGGCAGGCGGCGAGATTCGAACTGAAGCCGGACCAGGCAAAACAGGTGGTGGCGGAGGTGGTGCAAGCGCTAACCCAATGGAAATCGGTGGCCTTGGCGCCCGAAGTGGGATTGACGTCGGCCGAGCTGAACGGCTTCGCGCCTGCGTTTGAGCACGCCAGCCTGGAAGAAGCCAAGGCTCTGATGGCCAAATAAAGTCGAAGCCACACGCTGCAAAAGAACTGCCCATCATTGCCCTCTTGCGCGTGCGCGCCTTTCCGCGCTATCCTGAATTATTCAATCGAATGATTTAATAAAAGGAGGCACGGTGCGCGCAGGCAGGAACCATGTCCGGATCGGCGGTGCGGCGGGCTTCTGGGGCGACAGCGCCCTCGGCCCGCGCCAGCTGCTCGATGGCGGCGACCTCGATTACCTGGTTTTCGATTACCTGGCCGAACTGACCATGTCGCTGCTGGCAGCCGCCCGCCGCAAGCAGCCTGAGTTGGGCTACGCCACCGACTTCATCGACGCCATGCGCGACGTGCTGGGCGACGCGCTGGCGCGCGGCGTGCGCATCGTCGCCAATGCCGGCGGCATCAATCCCCAGGGCTGCGCGGCAGCGCTGCGTGCGCTGGCAGCAGAACAGGGACTGGCGCCGCGCATCGCGGTGGTCGAAGGCGACGGCGTCTCCGCCCTGCTGCCCGCCCTGCGCGCCGAAGGCGTGGCACTGCCGGCCACGGTGCTGAGCGCCAACGCCTACCTCGGCGCACTGCCCATCAAGGCCGCGCTGGATGCGGGCGCCGACGTGGTCATCACCGGCCGCTGCGTCGACAGCGCCGTCACACTGGGCGCCCTGATGCACGAATTCGGCTGGGCCGCGGACGACTACGACCTGCTCGCCGCCGGCAGCCTGGCCGGCCACCTGATCGAGTGCGGCTGCCAGGGCAGCGGCGGCCTGTTCACCGACTGGGAAGACGTGCCCGATTGGGCCAACAGCGGCTATCCGGTGGTGGAATGCCGTCCCGACGGCAGCTTCGTGCTGGGCAAGCCCGAAGGCACCGGAGGCCTGGTCACGCCGGCCGTGGCAGCCGAGCAGCTGCTCTACGAAATTGGCGACCCCGCGCGCTACCTGCTGCCCGACGTCGTATGCGATTTCACTGCCGTCACGCTGCAAGTGGACGGCCCGCAGCGCGTGCTGGTCCAGGGCGCGCGCGGCCACGCGCCAACGCCCACCTACAAGGTCAGCGCCACCTACGCCGACGGCTTCCGCAGCGCCGCCCAGCTGACCATCGTCGGCCATGAAGCCGGCCGCAAGGCCCGCCGCAGCGCCGAAGCAATCCTGGCCCGCACCCGCACCATGTTCACGCGCGCCGGCCTGGGCGACTATTCCGCCACCCACATCGACATCCTTGGCTCGGAAGACGGTTTCGGCCAGGCAATCATGTGGCTGGCAGTCGCCCACCCGCAGCGCGCCGCACTCGAAATCTTCGTCCGCGAAATCGCCCCTGCCGGCACCTCCTGGTCTCCCGGCACCACCGGCTTCGGCGGCCGCCCCTCCGTTTCGCCAGCGATCAAACAGTTCTCCTTCCTGCTCGACAAATCCCGCGCGGCGCCCCTGGTGCACCTGCCCGATGGCGAGCAAATGCGCCCCGCCATCCCGCCCGGCACCGCCGCTACGGCCGAGCCCGTGTCACACCCTGGGGTCAGGCACCAAGGTGTGACACGGGCTGAGCCGCGTGACGGCTGGCACATGGTGCCGCTGATCGAACTGGCCTGGGCGCGCAGTGGCGACAAGGGCGACACGTCCAACATCGGCGTTATTGCGCGCGATCCTGACGACCTGGCTTTGCTGCGCGAACAGCTCACGCCTGAAGCGGTGGCCGCGCATCTGGCCGACAAGGTGCTCGGCCCTGTGACGCGTTACGAGCTGCCCGGCATCCACGCCTTCAACTTCGTCTGCGAACAGGCACTGGGCGGCGGCGGCATGGCTTCGCTGCGCCATGATCCGCTCGGCAAAGGCATGGCGCAGTGGCTGCTGGCGATGCCGGTCGCCGTCCCACCCACCTTCACCAGCCGGAGAGCTTGATGGAACAAGACTTGCGCGTCACCGTGCGCCGCTTCGTCGAGCAGGACCTGCGCCCCCACGTCAACGACTGGGAAGAAGCCGGTACTTTCCCGCGCGCCCTGTACCACCAGGCCGGCACGCTTGGGCTGCTGGCCCTTGGCTTTCCGGAGGCTCAAGGCGGGATCCCCGCCAGCTACCGGCAACTGCAGGTGCTGAACGAAGAACTGTGCCGCACCGGCTGCGGCGGCCTGCTGGCTTCCCTGTTCAGCCACCGCATCGGCACACCGCCGATCGTTCATGGCGGCTCGCCAGAACTGCGCGCGCGCGTGCTGCCCGGCATCCTGTCCGGCGAGAGGATCAGTGCCCTGGCCGTGACGGAGCCGGGCGGCGGCTCGGACGTGGCCAACCTGGCGACAACGGCCGTGCGCGACGGCGACCATTACATCGTCAACGGCTGCAAGACCTTCATCACTTCCGGCATGCGTGCTGACTGGATCACGCTTGCCGTGCGTACCGGCGGCGCTGGCGCCGGGGGAGTGTCCGTGCTGCTGGTGCCGGGCGAGACGCCCGGCCTGACGCGCACGCCGCTGAAAAAGATGGGCTGGTGGTGCTCCGACACCGCCGAACTGCATTTCGACCAGTGCCGCGTGCCGGCCGCCAACCTGCTGGGCGCGGAGAACGCCGGCTTCACGCTCCTGATGCGCAACTTCAACGACGAGCGCCTGATGCTGGCGATGCATGCCTGCTACCTGGCGCAAGCCTGCCTGGACGAAGCACTGGCCTGGGCCCAGCAGCGCCAGACCTTCGGCCAGGCGTTGATCCAGCACCAGGCCGTGCGCCACAAGCTGGTAGAGATGGCAACGCGCCTTGAAGCGACACGCGCCTTTGTCGACAGCATCGTGGAACGCATGGATGGCACGCCGGGCGCCGCCGGTGCCGCAGCCGTCGTGGCGCAAGTCTGCATGCTGAAGAACTTCGCCGCGCAAACCATGCAGTCCTGCGCCGGCGAGGCCGTGCAGATCCTGGGCGGCATGGGCTTCATGCGCGGCACGATTGCGGAACGGGTGTACCGCGACGCCAAGGTGTATATGATCGGCGGCGGCGCCGAAGAAATCCTCAACGACCTGGCCGCGCGCCAGCTCGGCTGGACCTGAAAGGAAGCTGAATGTACCAATCAATCTTCAAACCCGGCCTGTTCGAGGGCCGCACCATCGTCGTCACGGGCGGCGGCAGCGGCATCGGACGCTGCACAGCGCATGAACTGGCGGCGCTGGGCGCACACGTGCTGCTGGTAGGGCGCGATGCGGCCAAGCTGGATGCGGTGCGTACCGAGATTGCCCGCGCCGGCGGCGCTGCCCACAGCTACAGCTGCAATATCCGCAGCGAGGAAGCCGTGCGCGAACTGGTGGCGCAGGCGGTGGGGGCGCACGGCCCGCTGCACGGCCTGGTCAACAACGCGGGCGGCCAGTTTCCGGCGCCGCTGCGCGAAATTTCGCAGAAGGGCTGGGAGGCGGTGGTGCAGACCAACCTGACCGGCGGCTTCCTGCTGGCGCGCGAATGCCTCAACCAGAGCATGGCAGAACATGGCGGCGCCATCGTCAACATCGTGGCCGACATGTTTGGCAGCATGCCGAACATGGGCCACTCAGGCGCCGCGCGGGCCGGCATGGTGAGCCTGACCGAGACAGCGGCCTTCGAATGGGCGCAGTACGGGGTGCGGGTGAATGCCGTGGCGCCGGGCTACATTGCGTCTTCCGGCATGGACCAGTACCCGCCCGAAATGCGCGACACCATCCGCGCCTTCCCGCGCACCGTGCCGCTGCACCGTTTCGGCACCGAGTCGGAAGTGGCGGCGGCGATTGCCTTCCTGCTCTCCGACGCCGCAGCCTTCATCACCGGCACCACACTGCGCGTCGACGGCGGCCGGCCGAACGTGCGGCCCGGCATGCCGATGCCCAAGCCGCGCCAGGCAGGTGCCACGGCGGCTTTCAACGGCTTCCACCTGGCGGCCACGCCGCGCGTGCTGGAGGGCCAGTGATGCCGGCGCTGGAGAGCCGCATCGTGCCGCATGGTGAAGCCTTCCAGGCCAATAGCGCCGCTCTGGAAGCGCAGCTGGCGCGCCTGCGTGCGCTGGAGGCGCGCGCCCGCGGCAAGTCGGCCGCCGCGGCGCCGTTGTTTGCCAAACGCGGTCAATTGCTGCCGCGAGAACGCCTGGGCGCCCTGCTCGATACCGGCGCGCCGTTCCTGGAACTGGCCACGCTGGCCGGCTACTGCCTGGATCATCCCGATCCCGAACGCTCGGTGCCCGGCGCTGGCCTGGTGGGCGGCATCGGTTTTGTCGGCGGCGTGCGCTGCATGGTGGTGGCCGACGATTCCGGCATCGATGCCGGCGCGGTGCAGCCGATGGGGATCGAGAAGTTCCAGCGCCTGCAGCAGGTGGCGCTGGCGCAGAAGCTGCCCTTCATCCACCTGGTCGAATGCGCCGGCGCCAACCTGCTTGACTACAAGGTGGAGACCTTCATCCACGGCGGCAGCGGCTTTTACTGGCTGGCGCGCCTGTCGGCGGCGGGGCTGCCGGTGATCAGCGTGGTGCATGGCTCGAGCACGGCGGGCGGCGCCTATATGCCGGGGCTGTCGGACTATGTCGTGATGGTGCGCGAGCGCGCCAAGGCTTTCCTGGCCGGGCCGCCGCTGCTGAAGGCGGCCACCGGCGAAGTCGCCAGCGAGGAAGAGCTGGGCGGCGCGGAAATGCATGCCGCCGTCTCCGGCCTGGCTGAATACCTGGCCGAAGATGACGCTGACGCGCTCCGCATCACGCGCGAACTGGTGGCTAGCCTGGGCTGGAACGCGGCCCTGCCGGCCGCCGGCGAAAGCTACCCGGCGCCACGCCACGACGCCGGCGAACTGCTCGGGATCGCCCCGTGCGACCAGCGCAAGCCGCTCGACATGCGCGAGGCGATCGCCCGCATTGTCGACGGCTCGGCCTTCCTCGAATTCAAGCCAGGCTACGGCGCCGCCACCGTAACCGGCCATGCGGCGATCTGCGGCATGGCCGTTGGCATCCTCACCAATAACGGCCCGCTCGACCCGGCCGGCGCCACCAAGGCTGCCCACTTCATCCAGCTATGCTGCCAGTCCGGCACCCCGCTCGTCTTTTTGCAGAACACGACCGGTTTCATGGTCGGCAAGGCCTACGAGCAGGCCGGCATGATCAAGCATGGCTCGAAAATGATCCAGGCGCTGGCCAACGCCAACGTGCCGCGGATCACCGTGCATTGCGGCGCTTCCTTCGGCGCCGGCAATTACGGCATGTCGGGGCGCGGCTTCATGCCGGACTTCTGCTTCAGCTGGCCCAACGCGCGCACCGCCGTGATGGGCGCCGAGCAGGCCGCCACCACCATGGCCATCGTGATGGAGGGCAGCATGCGGCGCAAGGGCATGGAAGTCGACCACGCGGCGATTGCCGCCATGCGCGCCAAAGTAGTCGATACCTTCGAGCGCCAGACCGACGCTTTTTATACATCCGGACGCCTGCTGGACGACGGCGTCATCGACCCGCGCGACACGCGCAAGGTGCTGGCCTGCGTGCTGGCAGTGTGCGAGGAAGCGCGCCGGCGCGAGCTGCGCCCGGTGCAATTCGGCGTCGCACGCCCGTAAAAACTGGAGACCCCATGGAATACAGCCACGAACACCTGGAACTGCAGCGCAACCTGAAACGCTTCATCGACAGCGACATCAATCCCTTCGTTGACGAGTGGGAGGCGGCCGAGATTTTCCCGGCCAAGGAGGTATTCCGCAAGCTCGGCGCCCTGGGCATGCTGGGCGTGTCCAAGCCGGTGGAGTATGGCGGCCTTGGCCTGGATTATTCGTATTCGATGGCGATGGCCGAAGCGCTGGGCCACATCCGCTGCGGCGGCGTGCCGATGGCGATTGGCGTGCAGACCGACATGGCCACTCCGGCGCTCTCGCGCTTCGGCTCGGACGCGCTGCGGCGCGAATTCCTGGCCCCGGCCATTGCCGGCGAGGCGGTGGCCTGCGTCGGCGTGTCCGAACCGGGCGCTGGCTCGGACGTGGCGGCCATCCGCACCACCGCGCGCAAGGATGGAGGCGACTACATCATCAACGGCAGCAAGATGTGGATCACCAACAGCCTGCAGGCGGACTGGATGTGCCTCCTGGCCATCAGCGGCGACGGGCCGGCGCACCGCAACAAATCGCTGATCATCGTCCCGATGGATACGCCAGGCATCAGCGTGGGCAAGAAGATCCGCAAGATCGGCATGAATTCCTCGGACACGGGCCTGATCCACTTCGACGAGGTGCGCGTGCCACAACGCTACCTGATTGGCGAGGAAGACAAAGGCTTTACCTACCAGATGCTGCAATTCCAGGAAGAGCGCCTGTGGTGCGCGGCCAATATCGTGCAGCAGATGCAGAACTGCATCGACGCTACCATCGAATACACGCGCGAGCGCAAGATCTTTGGCGCCAGCGTGCTGGATAACCAGTGGGTGCACTTCAAGCTGGCGGAGATGCAGACCGAGCTCGAATCGCTGCGCGCCCTGACCTACCGCGCATGCGGCATGTACATCGGCGGCGCCGACGTCACAGAACTGGCGTCGATGGCCAAGCTGAAAGCGGGACGCCTGGCGCGCCAGATCACCGACGGCTGCATGCAGTTCTGGGGCGGCATGGGCTTCACGCTGGAGAACCCGGTGTCGCAGTTCTATCGAGACGGGCGCCTGACGTCGATCGGCGGCGGTGCCGATGAAGTCATGCTGGGCATCATCTGCAAGTACATGGACATCCTGCCGGGCCGCAAAGCGTGAAAGCCTTCGACACCATCCTGGTCGCCAACCGCGGCGAGATCGCACTGCGCGTGATGCGCACTGCGCGGCGCATAGGCTACCGCTGCGTGGCCGTGTATTCCGACGCCGATGCCGGCGCGCCGCATTGCTCCGCCGCCGGTGGCGCACACGCGGCGTTGCGCATCGGCGGTCCCGCGCCGGCCGACTCCTACCTGAACATCCCGGCGCTGATAGCCGCCGCACAGGCCAGCGGCGCAGGTGCGGTGCATCCCGGCTACGGCTTCCTGGCAGAACGCGCCGACTTCGCGCAAGCCTGTGCCGACGCGGGCCTGGTCTTCATCGGCCCGCCGCCGGCTGCCATCGAGGCGATGGGCAACAAGGCCGGCGCCAAGCGACTGATGCTGGAGGCGGGTGTGCCCTGCGTGCCGGGCTACCAGGGCGAGGACCAGTCGGACGAGCGCATGGCCGATGAAGCGCACCGCATCGGCTACCCGGTGATGATCAAGGCTGCCGCTGGCGGCGGCGGGCGCGGCATGCGGCGCGTGGACGATGCGGCCGCATTCGGCGCCGCGCTGGCATCGGCACGCTCCGAGGCGCTGCATGCCTTCGGCAACGCGGAAGTGATCCTCGAACGCGCGATCATCGAGCCGCGCCATATCGAGATCCAGGTCTTTGCCGACAGCCACGGCAACGTGGTGCACATGGGCGAGCGCGATTGCTCGGTGCAGCGGCGGCACCAGAAGCTGGTCGAAGAGGCGCCCTCACCGGCCGTGACGCAGGAGCTGCGCGCGCGCATGGGCGCGGTCGCCGTGGCGGCGGCGCGCGCGATCGGCTACGTCGGCGCCGGCACGCTGGAATTCCTGCTGGACCGCGACGGCGCCTTCTACTTCATGGAGATGAACACCCGCCTGCAGGTCGAGCATGCGGTAACGGAGGCGATCACGGGCATCGACCTGGTGGAGTGGCAGTTGCTGGTAGCGGCCGGCGCTCCGCTGCCGCTGGCGCAGGCCGAGCTGGATGCACAGCAAGCGGCCGGCGGCCATGCCATCGAAGTGCGCCTTTGCGCAGAGGACCCGCAGCAGGACTTCCTGCCACAAAGCGGCAAAGTGCTGCGCTGGACCGCGCCAACAGGCGTGCGCTGCGACCACGCGCTGGCTGGCGGCGTAACGGTGCCGCCCTACTACGACTCCATGCTGGCCAAGCTGGTCGCCCATGGCCGCGACCGCGCCGATGCACTCCGCCAATTACGCCGCGCGCTTGACGAGTGCGTGCTGCTTGGCCTGCCCAGCAACCGCGCCTTCCTGGCGCAATGCCTGGCGCACCCCGTCTTTGCCGCAGGCCAGGCCAGCACCGGCTTTATCGCCCAGCACCTGCCGGCCAAAAGAAGCGGCAGCCCCCCTGCAATGGGCCGCATCCTGCCGGCGGCCAGCGCGCTGCTGGCCTGGCACCGTTCGCAGCGCCACGCGCGCCGCTACCCGGAGGAGTTGCAAGGCTGGAGCTCCAGCCACGCCCATGCCCAGCCACTGCGCTTCACGCTTGACGGCACCGAGCGCCATTCCCGCGCCAGCGCCGACGGCCCCGGCGCCTGGCGCATCGGCGGCGCAGGCGAAAGCCAGAACACAAGCGCAAACGGCGGCGGTCCTGTGCGCGCCGAAGTGGCCGAAGCCGGCGCGGGAATGCTGCAACTGTCCCTTGATGGCCAGCCGGCGACACTGCATATCGCCGCCGACAGCACCCGCCTGTTCTTCCTGCTGGACGGCCTCGAACATGTACTGGACGACTTGGGCGACGCGCCGCCACGCGTGGCAAGTAATGGCGCCGCCGACGGCCGCATCGCTGCCCCCATGAACGGCCGCGTCGTCGCGCTGCATGTGCGCGAAGGTGAACAGGTCAGCCTCGGCCAGCCGTTGCTGGCGTTGGAGGCGATGAAAATGGAACACAATATGCTCGCCACACGCGACGGCAAGGTGTCGGCGCTCGCCACTGCCCTCGGCACGCAGGTGGCGACCGGACAGCTGCTACTGGAAATCACCCCCTGACGGAGAAGCCATGACTACGCTGCAAGGCAAGACCCTGTTCATCACCGGCGCCAGCCGGGGCATTGGCAAGGCGATCGCCTTGCGCGCCGCACGCGATGGCGCTAATGTGATCATCGCCGCAAAGACCACCGAACCCGACCCGCGCCTGCCGGGAACCATCTATTCCGCCGCGGAGGAAATCCGCGCCGCCGGCGGCAATGCTCTGCCGCTGCAGGTCGACATCCGTGAGGAGGACCAGGTCATCGCTGCCATCGAAAAAGGCGTCGCGGAGTTTGGCGGCATCGACATACTGGTCAACAATGCCAGCGCCATCAGCCTCACGAACACGCAAAGCACGTCGATGAAACGCTACGACCTGATGATGGACATCAACGTGCGCGGCACCTTTGTCTGCGCCAGGCACTGCATCCCGCATCTGCAGCAGGCCAGCAACCCGCACATTCTCACGCTCTCGCCGCCAATCGACCTGAACCCCAAATGGTTCGCCCGCCACGCCGCCTATACCACATCGAAATATGCGATGAGCATGATGGTGCACGGCCTGGCCGCCGAACTCGCAGAGGATGGGATCGGCGTGAACGCCTTGTGGCCGCGGACGATCATCGCAACGGCCGCCCTCAACGTCGCCCTGCCCGGCGGCGCGCAGTACGGCCGCACGCCGGAGATCATGGCCGATGCCGCCCACCTGATACTGACAAGGGATAGCCGCGCAACGAACGGCAACTTCTTCATCGACGAGCAGGTTCTGCGCGGCAGCGGCATCACCGACTTTTCCCGGTACCAGGTGACGCCGGGCGCGGAGCCGATGATCGACTTGTTCGTGGAGGCAGGCCATGACTGACCGCATGCATGATAACCTTGGCAATCTCATTTCCCGCAGCGCGCGTCGCAACGGTGCGGCAACGGCGCTGCTGGAAAACGGTCGCCGTATGTCCTACACCCAACTGGATGAGGACAGCAACCGCTTCGCCCACTACCTGCTTGCCAGCGGACTGCAACCCGGCGACAAGGTGGCCATGCTGAGTCCCAATTCCATGGACTTCATGGTGGCCGCATTCGGCATCCTGAAAGCCGGCATGGTGTGGGTACCGGTGAATGCCCTGCTGTCGCCGACCGAAGTGGCCTACATCGTGCAGCACGCTGAAGCGCGCTTGCTGATAGCGGACCAGCAGGTCGCCGCACATCCCGCCTGGGCTGCCGCGCTGCCAGCGCTTGGCATACCGCTCCTGCGCTGCGGCCCAGCCCCTGCGGCGCCCGCCACGGCCGAAGCGGAGGGCTCCTTGCGCCACGCCCTGTCCGGCCAGCCCGCCACGCCGCCCGAAGTGCCGATCGACGAAAACGCCGTGGCCCTGATCATGTACACCAGCGGCACCACCGGCAACCCGAAAGGCGCCATGCACTCGCACCGTTCCGTGCTGGCAGCCGTGATGTCGAACGCCGTCACGATCTCGGTCGTGCCGCAGGACGTGCTGTCGGCCATCCTGCCGCTATTCCACTGCGCCCAATTCAGCATGTCTGCCGCCGGACTGGCCTGCGGAGCTGCGATATCACTTTCGCGCGGATTCGATCCGGCGGCCGTGCTGGCCACGCTGGAGCGCGACCGCGTCACCGTGATGGCGGCGCTGCCAGCCATGTATGGCGCCATGCTGCAGCACCCGGCGCGCACAGGGCACGACCTGTCCGCGCTGCGGCTGGCCATTTATGCCATGGCCCCGATGGCGCCCGAACTGCTGCGCCGCCTGATGCAGGAGTTCTGCCCCCGTTTCGCGCTGGGCAGCGGGCAGACGGAAATGTTCCCGATGACGGTCTATTTCCCGCCCGAGCAGCAGCACCGCACCGGCAATTGCTGGGGCCTGTCCACGCCCGTCAACGACACCGCCATCATGGATGCGGATGGCCGCCTGCTCGGCAAAGGGGAGGTCGGCGAAATCGTTCATCGCGGGCCCAACGCCATGCTGGGCTACTTCAAAGATCCCGAAGCGACAGCCGCTGTACGCCGCTTCGGCTGGCACCGTACCGGCGACCTCGGCATGTGGGATGAGGATGGCTACCTGCATTTCAAAGGCCGCCTGAAGGACATGATCAAGACCGGCGGCGAGAACGTGCCCGCCATCCGCGTGGAGGAAGCCTTGCTCGGGCACCCAGCCGTTGCCGTCGCCGCCGTGGTCGGCCTGCCGCATCGCGACTGGATCGAAGCCGTCACTGCCTTCGTCTGCCTCAAGCCCGGCCAATCGGCCGACGCCGGCGCGCTGCAGGAGCACTGCCGCAGCACGCTGGCGGGCTTCGAAATCCCCAAGCACATTGCCATTGTGGATGCGTTGCCGATGACTTCCACCGGCAAAATCCAGAAGCACGTGCTGCGCTCAAATCACCAGGCGCTATACGGCTAGGCGGTTGCAGGGCCGGTCGGCGGCGCGGTACGTTCGGCCTTGCGTTTCGCTGTGCGGAACGCATGCGCCATGGCCGCGTGCCGCAGGCGCAGCGCCGGCGTCCAGTCAGTGTCGCCGGGAAGCTGTACGTAAATCACCTTCCAGGCATTCCCCACATTACGCAGGCTGGCCGTGACGAACTGATTTGGCGAGACCACCTCGCCTTCGTAGATAAGCTCGCCACAGACCACGTCAGCGTAATGCTTGCCGCGGCTGCTGGAAATGCGCAGCTTGGTTCCATCCGGAAGGAACACTGTCTTCCAATAGAAACCCTTCAAATCCAACGGCCCGACAGCAGCGTTCTTACGTTGTAGCCACTCAAGGATCGCGAGGTCCGCAAGCTCCGCGAGAGCAAGATTATTCGCCCGCTCAGCCTGGTAATCGAGCAACGCGCGCAGGGTGTGGAGGCTTACCTCCAAAGTCGCTCTGTAACTCATACTGAAACCTCCTGAAATTTTTCCACTTAGAGCGCTATCAAGGCCCAAAAGTTCAATTTTCAGTAGTTTTCAGTAGTCGTTTTCAGTAGCTTTCAGTTGAAGTCTGCGACAGCGGTGCAAAGGACTACCGGAGCAGGAACCGAATAGCGGACTCGGCCAGCTCGTCGATGCTCACGCCAGCATCGCGCCGGTACCATTGTGCCGACCAGTTCAGCGCCCCGAACAGCCACAGCCGATCGAGCTTGCCCGGCGCCGGCCATTCGCCGGAAGCCTGCAACTCGCGCAGCACCGCATCCCACAAAGCCTCATAACGGTCTTTGGCCGCGACGATGCGCAACTGCCCCTCGGGCGACAGCGCGCGCCACTCATACAGCATGACGTAGACAAAATCCTGTCCCGGCGACAGCAAGGTCTCCAAATGGGTATGCACCAGCCGCCGGAACGCTTCGCGCGGCGGCAGCCCAAGCGCCGCCACCTCCTCGATGCGGGCAAGGGCCTGCTGCATGCCCTCCTCGATCACCGCCTGCAGGATGTCCTGCTTGGACTTGAAGTGATAGAACCACGACCCCGCCTGCACGCCCGCCGCAGCGGCAATATCCCTCACGGTCGTGTTATCAAACCCTTTCTCGCGGAACAGTCTTGCTGAAACAGCAATAAGCAGCGGTTTCAGGCTGTCGGAAGCGGCCTGCGCAGGGCGGCCGCGCTTGCGGGGCGGAGGGGAATTGCTGGCGTCCATGTCCCCAGCAATCTACCTTATAATGAAAGTTTTCGCCAAATTTACAGCCCAAATCATGGAATTAGCCAAGTCTTTCGAGCCTGCCGACATTGAACAGTTCTGGCGC
>Ga0307408_100000124_pt1 | contig 85486 bp, 82 predicted proteins | sample 322Cmetagenome_FD_202116 | JGI IMG/M metagenome (GOLD analysis project Ga0307408, IMG submission 202116) | Maize rhizosphere microbial communities from greenhouse at UC Davis, California, United States - 322HYB-C-3 | ecosystem: Host-associated > Plants > Roots > Rhizosphere > Soil | place... | reverse complement strand
GCTTCTTCCAGGGCTTGCTGACCCCAAAAGCGTTACCCATGTCCTGGCACACCCGTTACCTATGTCCCCGGTCTATACAGCCCCGCAGAAGAAAGTTACCCCGCCGCCGGGCGGGACTCCCGGCAACCACTGCATCGAGCAATGAAGCTCTTCCCAGAGCCTCCCAAACCCATCAGCGCTTGCAAGCCGCCGAAGGATTCGCCTTCGGCCCCGTCTTCGTCTGATGGATGAACGGAATCGTCCCATCCGCCCGGTACGAAAACTCTTCCACAGCCACCGACCGCCGGAACTCCCCGCCACCCGGCAGCTCGGCGTTGTGATACGCCACATAGCTCTTGCCGTTGAACTCGAAGAATGCGTGGTGGATGGTCTTCGTCTTCAGGTTGCGCTCCATGACGACGCCCTGCGGCGTCCACGGCCCGGTGGGTGACGGGCCGGTCATGTAGGCCGTCTCTTCGGGAAAGTGCTGCGAATAGCTCAGGTAGTAGGTGCTCTTGCCCTTGACCTTGCGCTTGTGCAAATAAGGCGCCTCGACGAAGTTGGCCACCGGCACAGCCGTGATCGGGCCGTCCAGCTCGGTCATGTTGGCCTTGAGCCTGGCGTACTTCAGCACCGTGTTGCCCCAATACAGCCAGGCCTGGCCGTCGTCGTCGACGAACACGCCCGGGTCGATGTCGTCCCAGCTGATGTCGGTCTGCTTGGTCATGTCGTTGGTGATGAGGGCGGAGCCGCGCGCATCGACGAAGGGGCCGGTGGGCGAGTCGGACACCGCCACGCCGATGGAGAAGCCCGGCACCGTGGCGTGCTCCACCGTCGAATAGAACCAGTACTTGCCGTGGCGCTTGACGATGTCCGACGCCCACGCGCGGCCCTTGGCCCAGGCGAAGGTCTTGGCCTTCAGCGGGATGCCTTCGTCCTTCCAGTTCACCATGTCGCACGTTGAGAACAGGCGCCACTCGTGCATGACGTAGTCCTTGCCCTCGGGCTCGGCCTCGTCGCGGCCGGCGAAGAGGTAGACGCGGCCGCCGTCCACCAGCACCGCCGGGTCGGCGGTGTAGAGGGGCGCGAACAGCGGGTTGGTAGCAGCCTGGGCGGCGCCCAGGGCGAGCAGCCACGACGCGGCCACGGCGGTGATCTTCTTCAACATCGGCTTTCCAAGTTGTCTAGAGGAGCGGCGGGCTGCCGCGGCCAGGCCCGTGGCGTCAGCGCGCGAGCGGGCGGATCTTGATATTCCTGAACCACACCGGCTGCGATTCGGCCTGCAGCGCGATGTGGCCGAACGACAGCTGCAGCGGCGCGCCCGCGGCGAGCAAGGCCTTGGCGCTGTCGTCCCTGGGGTCGAGCTGGGGGCGCTGGTAGCGCAGCACCTCGGTGCCGTTGACGCGGTGGATGACCTCGTCATTGCCATGCACCTCGACTTCGACTGCCACCCATTCGTCCAGCGGGAACAGCTTGGAGGTCGACTCGACGATGTGGTCGGTGCGCAGCTTGCCGCCCTGCTCCAGGTTCGTGCCCGGCGTGGCGACGTTGCCGGTCTGGCGACCGGCGGTAGCGCCCGCGGCGAGGAACTGGAACTCCATGCTGACCGGCCAGGCCTGGTTCAGCCCCAGCGCCAGCGGCGACTGCGCATGGATCATCACGCCGCTATTGAGCTTGGCCCAGGGCGGCGCGTCGGCCATGGCGGTGCCGGTGATGCGGTATTCAAGCCGCAGCACGTAGTGCGAATAGGCCTGGTTGGAGTACAGGTGGCCGAAGCGCTCGTCGAACTTGCCGTAGCCGTCGTAGCCGACCTTGAGGACGCCGTCCTCGACGCGGAAGGTGTTCGCGTAGTTGTCGCCGAGCGGATGCTTGTTGATCTTGACGGTCCAGCCGGACAGGTCGCGGCCGTTGAACAGCGAATGCCATTCGGCGTCGTCCGCGCCCCAGGCGGGCGCGGACGCCAGGGCCAGGGCGACCCACATCGATGCGCAAAGCTTCTTCATGGGCACCTCCGGCACGGCCCCGTCAGGCGGCCGCCTTCTTGAGGGACAGCAGCCGCTGCACCGCGCAGAACACGAACAGCAGCGCGCCGATGACGATCTTGGTCCACCAGGAGCTGAGCGTGCCGTCGAAGGCGATCAGCGTCTGGATCAGCCCCAGCACCAGCACGCCCGACAGCGCGCCGGCCACATAGCCATAACCGCCCGTCAGCACGGTGCCGCCGATGACGACCGCCGCGATGGCGTCCAGCTCCACGCCCTGCGCGTGCTGGCCGTAGCCGCTGAGCATGTAGAACGCGAACAGCAGGCCGGCCAGCGACGCACAGAAGCCGCTCAGGCCGTAGACGGCGATCTTGGTGCGGCCGACGGCCAGGCCCATCATCAGCGCCGAGGTCTCGTTGCCGCCCAGCGAATAGACGGTGCGACCGAAGGCCGTGCAGTGCGCGACGTACAAGCCGATGCCGAGCACGACCAGCGCGATGACGGCGCCGGGCGACAGGAAGGCGCCGCCGAACAGCGGAATCTGCGTCTGCGACAGCGTCACGAACAGCGGTGCGTCGATGGTGATGCTGTCCACGCTGATCAGGAAGCACAGGCCGCGCGCCAGGAACATGCCGGCCAGCGTGACGATGAAGGCCTGCAGCTTGAACACGTGGATGACCGCGCCCTGCAGCGCGCCGAAGGCCGCGCCACCGAGCAGCACGACGACGATGACGAGCTCGGCCGGCCAGTGCGCGACCTGCAGCAGCCAGGCGGCGACCATGGTGGTGAGCGCCAGCACCGAACCCACCGACAGGTCGATGCCGCCGGACAGGATGACGAAGCTCATGCCCACCGCGATGACGAGCAGGAAGGCGTTGTCGATGAGCAGGTTCAGCACGACCTGCGTGGAGCCGAAGCCGGTGTAGCTGCTGGCGCCGGCAATGAAGAGCACCGCCATCAGCACAACGCTGACCCAGGTCGTGAACGAGGGAGCGGCCATGGCCGCCTTCAGAGGATTCGCGGCCTTCATGCCTTCCTCCACGTGGACCAGGCCGAGGACTGCGAGATGCAGACGGCGAACACGACGACGGCCTTGACGACCATGGTCACCTGCGGCGGCACGCCCATCGCGTAGATCGTGGACGTCAGCGTCTGGATGATGAGCGCGCCGATGAGGCTGCCCGCGAGGCTGAACTTGCCGCCGCTCAACTGCCCGCCGCCGAGCGTGACCGCGAGGATGGCGTCCAGCTCCAGCAGCAGGCCGGCGTTGTTGGCGTCGGCGCTCTTGATGTTGGACGAGATCATCAGCCCCGCCAGGCCCGCGCCGAGGCTGCAGTAGACGTAGACGAAGAAGACGATGGCCGCCGTGCGCACGCCGGCCAGGCGCGCGGCGACGGGGTTGATGCCGACGGTCTGGACGAACAGGCCCAGCGCCGTGCGCTTCATCAGCAGGCCGGTGAGGCCAGCGACGGTGGCGACGACGAACAGCGACACCGGCAGGCCCAGCAGGTAGCCGCCGCCCAGCCAGAAGAAGGACGCGGGTTCGTAGACGGTGATGATCTGGCCGTCGGTGAACAGCTGCGCGAGGCCGCGGCCGGCGACCATCAGGATCAGCGTCGCGATGATGGGCTGCAGGCCTAAAGCGGACACGAGCAGGCCGTTCCACAGGCCGCACAGCAGCGCCGTGCCCAGGGCCGCGGCGAAGGCGACAGCCACGCCGTGCGTGCCGACGAGCACGCAGGCCACCGTGCCGGCGATGGCGACGACGGCGCCGACCGACACGTCGATGCCGCGCGTGGCGATGACGAGGGTCATGCCGAGCGCCGCGAGCATCAGCGGCGCGGCGCGATGCAGGATGTCGACGAGGCTGCCGTAGAGATGGCCGTCCTTGATCTCGAGGTGCAGGAAGCCGGGCACGAAGAGGGCCGCGACGGCGAGCAGCAGCGCGAGCGCGGCGACGGGCCGCGCGAGGGGATGCTTCCAGGCCCTGGAGACGGCGGACGGGGCGCTTGGCGTTGACATGGCGAGATTCGGGACGGTCATGCGGAGGCCGCGGCGGCGGGTTCGGCGGCGATCACTTCGAGCACGCTGCGTTCGTCCAGCTCGCCGCGGCGGTATTCGCCGGCGGCGCGGCGGTCGCGCAGCACGAGGACACGGTCGCTGCAGTGCAGGACCTCGGGCAGTTCGGACGAGATGAAGAGGATGGACATGCCCGTGCCGTCCTCCTTGTGGGCCAGCGCGCGCACGGCGTCCATCAGGTCTTCTTTGGCGCGCACGTCGATGCCGCGCGTGGGCTCGTCGAGGATGAGCACGGCCGGTTCGGTGGCGAGCCAGCGCGCGAGCAGCGCCTTCTGCTGGTTGCCGCCGGAGAGCTGGCCGATGGGCGTGTCGGCGCTGGCCGTCTTGATGCCCAGGCGCTTGATGTAGTCGTCGGCCAGCGCCTGCTGCTGTTCGAAGCTCATGCACAGCCGCAGGCCGGTGCGGGCCTGCAGCGCGAGCAGGATGTTGTCGCGCACGGAGAGGTCGAGGATGGCGCCTTCGTGCTTGCGGTCCTCGGAGCAGAAGGCGATGCCGGCCGCGATGGCCTCGCGCGGCGAATGCCAGCGCCCGCTGCGGCCCTCGGTTTCCACGTGGCCCGTGTCGGCGTGGTCGGCGCCGAACAGCAGGCGCGCGGCCTCGGTGCGGCCGGAACCCAGCAGGCCGGCCAAGCCGACGACCTCGCCGCGCCTGAGTTCGAGGTCTAGCGGCTGCAGCGCGCCGCTGCGGCCCAGTCCTTGGGCCTTGAGGACCGGCGCGCCGGTCTGTGCAGAGCGGCTGTCCAGGCGCGTGGGCTGCTGGTCGGGCGGCGCGCCCACCATCTTGTTGACCAGGGCCAGGCGACTCAGGTCCTTGGCCAGGTACTCGCCCTCGGTCTCGCCGTTGCGCATGACGGTGATGCGGTCGGACAGCGCATAGGTCTGGTCGAGGAAGTGGGTGACGAAGAGGATGGCCAGGCCCTGGTCACGCAGGCGGCGCAGCACGGTGAACAGGCGCTGCACGGCGGCGTCGTCGAGGCTGGACGTGGGCTCGTCGAGGATGAGCACGCGCGCCGAGATGCGCAGCGCGCGCGCGATGGCGACCATCTGCTGCACGGACAGCGAGTAGCGCGACAGCGGCGCGGTGACGTCGATGTCGAGGTCCATCTGCGCGAGCACGCGTTTGGCTTCGGCGTTGACGGCGGCCCAGTCGATGCGGCCCCATTTGCGCGGGAAGCGGCCGGCGCAGATGTTCTCGGCGACGCTGAGGTTGGTGCAGAGGTTGACCTCTTGATAGACCGTGCGGATGCCGTGGGCCTGGGCGTCTTCGGTGCGCTTCGGTTGAATGGGCTTGCCATCGAGCAGGATGGTGCCGGCGTCGGGCTGGTAGAGGCCGGTCAGCACCTTGATCAGCGTGGACTTGCCGGCGCCGTTCTGGCCCATCAGCGCATGGACCTCGCCGGGGAACAGGCGCAGGCTGACGTCGCTCAGCGCCTTGACGCCGGGGAAGCCTTTGTGGATGCCGGAGAGTTCCAGCACGGGGTTTGTTGCTGTGGTCATGTCTGTGCACCTTTGGGTTGGTGCCACGTGTCGTGCCGGGAGTTCGCCCCGGCGGGCGACCTACTTTCTTGTCCGCACAAGAAAGTAGGCAAAGAAAGCGCCCCCGACCGCCCCGCCCCTGCGGGGTTCCCGAGCAACACAAGATCCGAAGCCCCGCGCCGAACTCGCGTCGCTACGCTCTGCTCAAACAGGCGGCGCGAGTCAGTCCTTGAGGCGAGCTGCGCTCGCGGGCTCCGGATCTTGCGTTCCTCGGCGGGGCTCAAGGGGGGAAGAGAAATACCTCGGTGCGAACGGCTTCCGGGTTTGGCTATCGGGCCACTGCACACCGGAGCGAAATCCCGGCGGGGCCTTACCTTCAAGCCAACCGCCAGGAAGCCCATGAGATCAGTACTTGCGGTTCGGCAGTTCCTTGGCCGCCACCTCGGCCGGGAACACGCCTTCGTTGACCGTGATGCGCTTCTCGACCGGCTTCTTCGCGACGACGTCCTTGGCCAGCTGCATCAGCTGGGGGCCCAGCAGCGGGTTGCATTCGACGGTCACGTTGAGCTTGCCGGCCTTCATGGCCTCGAAGGCGCCACGCACGCCATCGATGGAGATGATGACGATGTCGACGCCCGGCTTCAGGCCGGCTTCCTCGATGGCCTGGATGGCGCCGATGGCCATGTCGTCGTTGTGCGCGTACAGCACGTCGATCTTCTTGTCGCGCTGCTTCAGGAAGGACTCCATCACTTCCTTGCCCTTGGCGCGCGTGAACTCGCCGGACTGCGAGCGGATGATCTGCAGCTTGGGGTTGGACTTGATGACTTCCTCGAAGCCCTTCTTGCGGTCGATGGCCGGCGCCGAGCCCACGGTGCCCTGCAATTCGACGATGTTCAGGCTGGCGTTCGGCGTCTTGGCGGCGCGCTCCAGCAGCCACTTGGCGGCCTTGCGACCTTCCTCGACGAAGTCGGAGCCGATGAAGGTCACGTAGAGCGACGGGTCGGCGACCTTGACGGCGCGGTCGGTCAGGATGACGGGAATGCCGGCGGCCTTGGCTTCCTTCAGCACGGTGTCCCAGCCGCTCTCGACGACGGGCGAGAAGGCGATGACATCGACCTTCTGCGCGATATAGCTGCGGATGGCCTTGACCTGGTTCTCCTGCTTCTGCTGCGCGTCGGCGAACTTCAGCGTGATGCCGGCCTCCTTGGCGGCGGACTTGATGGAGGCCGAGTTGGCCGTGCGCCATTCGCTCTCGGCACCGACCTGGGAGAAGCCCATGGTCAGCGGGGCGGCCAGCGCGGCGAAGGTGGGCAGGGTCAGGGCGGCAGCAAGCAGCGTGCGGCGGGCGATCAGCTTCATCATTCGGGTGTCTCCGTGTTGTGGGGCGATCCTAGAAAGCCGCGCGATGCGCGGCCAATGACATTTCCGGGCGTGTCGATATCAGTTTGGCTATCTAACGGAGCAGCCGCAACCCGTAGAGGCCCCCAGCGATGGAACCCGGTTTGGCCACGAACTTCACCGTCAGCTTGCCGCCCGCCGCCTTCACCAGCTCGGCCGGCAACGGGAAGTCGCGGTTGTAGAGGGTCTGCGGCGCGCTGGCATCGAGCTCAACTTCCGCGACGAACTGGCCGTTGACAAGGAGGTCGAAACGGCGGCCGGCGTCGGTGGTGGAGAAGCTCAGCCGCAGCATGCGGGCCTCGGCCTTGGGGTCGTTCAGCTCGTAGCTGAACCACTGCTTCGCGTGCCGCCAGCGGCCGGCCGCCGCGATGCCGTTCTCGGCGCCCTCGCCCTTGAAGCCGTGGTCGGTCTCGGGCTGCTGCTCGCCGGGGGCGACCTGGTCGATGGTCTGCGCATCCAACGCCAGTCGCGCTTCCTCGGCCTTGGCCAGCTCCACACGCAGCAGGCTCTGCTGGGCCGGCGTCGACCTGGGCCAATAGAGCATGTAGCGCGCGTCGTGCAGGCGGAAGAAGGGGATGAGCTGCAGCTTGTCGGCGTCCTTGCGGCCCTGGATGAGGCCGGGCGCCGTGAAGGTCAGCGGCTGGCCGGGCACGGGCTTGAAGCGGCGCATGAAGTCGGCCTGGTCGCTGACGAACACCGGCGCGGCGTCCTGCGGACAGACGGCGCCATGGGCGATGTGGCCCATGCGCGAGCCATCGGCCTTGAAGGCCAGCGACTCGCCCGGCTGCGGCGTCTTGGCGGCCAGCACGATGGGACCGTGCAGCACGGCGACATAGTTCTTCAGGCCGGGCATGGGCTCCAGCGTCGTGCGCATCGGCAGCTCGACGTCGACCACGTCGCCAGCCCGCCAGTCGCGGCGCAGCTCGACGTGGCCGCCGGGTTTGGCCGTCACCTTGACGGGCTTGCCGTTGAGCCTGACCTTCAGCGCGCCGGGCGCGACCCAGCCGGGGTAGCGGATCTTCAGCGCGAAGCTGCCCGCGGTGTCCACCGTCAGCCGCGTGCGCGACTCGTCGGGGAAGCGCGTGCTCTGCGTGACATGGATGCCGCGCTCGCGCCAGTCCAGCTTGGACGCGATGAAGAGGTTGACGTACAGCGAGTCGCTATCGTGCGCATAGATGAACTCGCCGTGCTTCGCATGGCTCTCGATGCCCGAGCCCACGCAGCACCACATGCCCTGGTCGACCTGCGAGTAGACGCGGTAGTGCTGGGGCCGCATCGGCGTGAAGTAGACGAAGCCGCCCTCGCCCGGATGCTGGGACGCGAGGATGTGGTTGTAGAGGGTGCGCTCGTAGTAGTCCGTGTAGGCACCGACGTCGGGTGAGGCCTGCGACAGCAGCGCCGTCAGCTTCAGCATGTTGTAGCTGTTGCAGGTTTCCGGCCCTTCCACCTCGTTCAGCATGGGCTTGAAGTCGGTGTCCGGGTGGAAGTGCTCCCTGACGCTGTTGCCGCCGATGGCGACCGTGCGCTTGTCCACCACCGTGCGCCAGAAGAACTCGGCGGCGCGGTGGCCCTCGTCCTCGCCGGCAATCTGCGCGATGCGCTCGAAGCCGATGACCTTGGGGATCTGCGTGTTGGCATGCAGGCCGGTGAGCTTGTCCTGCTCATGGGCCAGCGGTTGCAGCAGGGCCTGGTGGCTGAAGCGCCGTGCCAGTGCCAGGTAGCGCAGGTCACCGGTCATCTGCGCGACGTCGGCCAGCACCTCGTTCATGCCGCCGTGCTCGGCGCGCAGCATGTCCTGCATCTGCGTGTCGGAGAGTGGCGTCGTCAGGCGCAGCGCCCAGTCGGACAGCTTCACCAGCATGGCCTTGGCGTCGGCATTGCCGGCATGCACCCAGGCGTCGCGCAGGCCGGCGAACAGCTTGTGCAGGTTGTACCAAGGGACCCAGCGGCCGTTGACGGAGAAGCTGTCCGCGTGGAGGTTGCCAGCGCCGACCTCGGCCCAGGCCTTGGCGCCGTCGGGAACGCCGCCGATATAGCCGGTGCCCAGCTTGTCCTGGCAGCGCTTGAGCTCGGCGATGACGTAGTCGAGGCGCTTCTTCACCTCGGCGTCGCCGGTGGACGCCCACATCAGCGCGAGCGCCGACACATAGTGGCCGCCCATGTGGCCGTCCAGGCCCGAGGACTCCCAGTTGCCATAGCTGGGCGACTTGGCCGGCAGGCCGGCTTCGCGCAGAAACGGCGCCAGCAGCTTGTCCGGGTCCAGCGCCATCAGGTAGCGCAGGTCGGTGTCCTGCGCCTCGAGGAAGAGGCCGTCCAGCAGGCGCACGCGGTCCAGCGGGAACAGCTGCGTCGCGGCAAATGCGCCGTGGGCGCACAGCGCGAGGCTCAGCGAGGCGAGGAGCTTCTTCATGGTCAGCTGAGCCTGATGGCCCACAGCGCCACGCCGCCCGACGACACCGCGCTGAAGCTCACGACGAAGGCGCTGGAGCTCGTATTCCACTGGCGGGACAGTACGCCCTTGTAGGTCACGCCGCCGCTCACCACGGTGATTTTGTTGCTGCCGTTGTGCGTCCACGTGCCCGTCATGCCGCCCGTGCCGCCCAGCGTGCCGTCGGCGTTCAGCACGACGCTGATCGAGGCCTTGCTCGTCGCGGTGATGTCCTTGCCGTGGTTGACGAGCTTGTAGGTACCGGCTGCCTGCGCGGCACTGACGTCGGCCGCCTGCGCGGGGCTGGCCAGGCTCAGCGGCGCATAACGCAGCGGTGCGATGACCAGCCAGCCGTCCTCGTTCAGGTGCATCTCGTGCACGCGGATCTCGTGGGCCTCGCCGGTGCCGGGGAAGCGCGTATGGAAGATGATGAAGTACTTGCCCGAGGCCGCGTCGTAATAGGCCGAGTTGTGGCCCGGGGACACATAACCCAGCGCCGTGCCGGTCTCGAAGCTGGCGTTGGCGAACTGGTGGCCGCCCATCAGCTTCATGCCGTGCGGCGTGATGCTGGCGTCGTCGAAGAACGTGCCCGCGGCGCCCTTGACGGTGGCCATGTCGGTGCCGGCGCCGTCGACGTAGGGGCCGTCGGGCGACAGCGAGCGCGCGACACGCACGTTGTAGCCGCCCACCGCATCCAGGCCGCCGAAGGATGTGAACAGGTAGTAGTACTTGCTCGTCGGGCTGTAGAGGATGTAGGCGCCTTCGATGCGGGCATGGTTGCCGCCCATCAGGCGCTTGCCGTAGCCTTGGGCCGCGATGGGCAGGCCCGTCGCCGTGTTGAGCTGCATGATGAAGATGCCGCCCGAGTAGGAGCCGTAGACCATCCACAGCTTGCCCGTCGCGTCAAAGAAGACGTTGGGATCGACGACGTTGGGATGCTTGGTGGCGTCGTAGTTGCTGCCGTCCTCGGACGTGCCCACCATGCCGGACTTCAGCAGCAGCTGCTTGTTGACATAGGGCCCGTCGACCTTGTCGGCCACCGCGACACCCAGCGCCGACAGCGGCGAGTCGCCCTTGCAGGCGCAGTAGTACATGTAGTACTTGCCGTCGGCCAGCTTGATGACGTCGGGCGCCCACAGCGTGGTCGTCTGCGCCCAGGTCAGCGCGGCAGACAGCTCGGTCGTGACCTTGGTGAACAGCGGGTTCGCGTCGTTGACCGTGTCCGCGATCTTGGTCCAGTTCATCAGGTCCGTCGTCTTGGCGGCCGCGAGGTGGGAGCCGAAGACGTAGTAGCTGCCGTTGTCCTTGATGACGGACGGGTCATGGACCGAGGCGTTGCCGAAGCTCAGCGCGGCCTGGACGGGGTTGGGGTTGGTGGGCGTGGGTTCGACGGGCGTCGGCGCCGGCGTGGTGGTGCTGGAACCACCACCGCCGCCACCGCCACCGCAGGCGGTCAGGGCGAAGGCGGCAGAGCCTGCAAGGAAGTGGCGTCGGTTCTGAAAGGCCATGGTGTGCTTGTCTCCGGGTCTGTTGTTTGTGGCCGGCGCAGCCTATGCGCCATGGCTGCGGCACACCAATGACATTGCAAACGCGGTCGATCCTCGTTCTGGTATGCCGCGTGCGGACCACGCAAGCAACGCAACGCCTGGGCAAGCAGCATGGCGGGCCCAGGCGTTGAAGGTCGGCGGAAAGCGGTCGCGAAGGTCGCGGGCTTGTCAGCCCTCGACGGCCACGACGACGATGGACTTGGCCGGCAGCTTGATCGTCAGCTTGCCGTTGGCAGACTGCGCCTCGAAGGCCTGCGGCACGACCTGCGGCGCCTTGCCGAGTTCGTTCTGCGCGTCCATCGCGGCGGCGGTCAGCAGCTTGCCCTTGACGGCCTTGGGCGCGCCGGCGCCGACCTGCAGCGTCAGCTCGGCGGGCTGGTTCGCATCCGAGTTCACGAGGCCCACGTAGAGCTTGCCGTCCTTGCCGCGCGCAGCGGTCGCCGACAGGCCCGGCATCTCGCTGGCGCCGACCTTGTAGACCGGGTTGTTCTCGATCTTCGCGGGCAGCGAGGTCGCGTCCTGGAAGGGCGTGTACATCGCGAAGGCGTGGTAGGTCGGCGTCAGCACCAGCTTGTCCTTGCTGGTGAGGATCATGGCCTGCAGCACGTTGACCATCTGCGCGATGTTGGTCATGTGAACGCGGTCGGCGTGGGCGTGGAAGACGTTGAAGTGCAGGGCCGCGAGCAGCGCATCGCGCAGCGTGTTGCGCTGGACCAGGAAGCCGGGGTTGCTGCCGGGATCGGGGTCGTACCAGCTGCCCCATTCATCGAAGTAGAAGCCGATCTTCTTGGCAGGGTCGTTCTTGTCGAGGACGGCCGTGTTCTTCGTGATGATCTCGTCGATGTTCTTGACGTTGGCCAGCGTGGAGATCCACTCGCTTTCCGGGAAGCCGACGGCCGAGCCCTTCTTCTCCCACTTGCCGGTGGGCAGCGTGTAGGAGTGGTGCGAGATCGCGTTGACGCTGTGCACGCCCTTGCTCAGCGCGTCGGTCCACTCGGTCTGCATGCCGTTGCCACCGCTGGCGATGAAGATGGGCCGGTTGTTGTCCGGCGCCTTCAGGAAGGTCGCGACCTGGCGGTACTGGTCGGCGTAGAACTCGGGGCGCATATTGCCGCCGCAGCCCCAGGCCTCGTTGCCGACGGCGAAGTAGTGCACGCGGAAGGGCTTGTCACGGCCGTTCTTGCGGCGCAGGTCGGTCAGCGTGGACTTGCCCTCGCCGGTCATGTACTCCAGCCACTCGGACATCTCCTGCGCGCTACCGGTGCCGAGGTTGCCGTTCACATAGGCCTCGGCGCCGAGTTGCTCGACGAGGTCGAAGAACTCGTGCGTGCCGACGGCGTTGTTCTCGGGCACACCGCCCCAGTTGGTGTTGATCTTGGTCGGGCGCTTGTTGCGCGGGCCGATGCCGTCGCGCCAGTGGTATTCGTCGGCGAAGCAGCCGCCCGGCCAGCGCACCAGCGGCACCTTCAGTTCCTTCAGCGCCGCGACGACGTCCTTGCGCCAGCCGCGCACGTTGGGGATCTTGGACTCGGGGCCCACCCACATGCCTTCATAGATGCCGGTGCCGAGGTGTTCGGCGAACTGGCCATAGATGTTGCGGTGGATGACCGGGCCAGGCTGGTCGGCGTTGACGACGACCTTGACGTCGGCGGCTTGCGCGGCTGCGCCGACCACCAGCGTGGCCACGAGGGCCAGCAATTGCTTCTTCATCGGTTTGTCTCCGGGGGGGGTTGTTCTTGTCGAGGCCGACGCGTCTTAGTTGCGCGTGAGGGCGCCGTCACGGCGGCGCCAGACGCCGCGCTCGTTGGGCTCGCGCAGCACGGCCGGCAGCAGCGCGCGGGGCATGTTCTGGTAGCTGACCGGGCGCAGGAAGCGCTGGATGGCGGCGGTGCCGACGGAGCTGCTGCGGCCGTCGCTGGTGGCCGGGAAGGGGCCGCCGTGGACCATGGCCGTCGACACCTCGACGCCGGTGGGGAAGCCGTTGGCCAGGATGCGGCCGACCTTGCGCTCCAGCGCCGGCAGCAGTGCGCGCGCGGCGGTGATGTCGCTCTCGTCGTCGTCCTGCAGCTGCAGCGTGGCGGTCAGCTGGCCTTCCAGGCCTTCGATGACGGCCAGCAGCTCGGCCTGGTCCTTGCAGGCCACCAGCAGCGACGCGGGGCCGAAGATCTCGGCGGACATCTGGTGGTTGGCCAGGAAGGCGCTGCCCGTCGTCTTGAACAGGCTGGGCGCGCCCTGGCAGCCGGCGGAGGTGCCGCGCAGCAGCGCGTCGACCTGGTCCTGGGCCGCCAGCGTGTCCTCGCCGCGCTGGTAGGCGCTGGCGATGCCGGGCGTCAGCATCGTGGCCGCCGGCACGGGCTTGAGGGCCTCGGCGGCGGCGCTGGCGAAGCGGTCGAAGTCGGGGCCGGCAATACCCAGCACCAGGCCGGGGTTGGTGCAGAACTGGCCCACGCCCATGGTCAGCGACGCGGCGAAGCCGGTGGCGATTTCCGCACCGCGCTTGGCGAGCGCGCCTGGCAGCAGGACGACCGGGTTGATGCTGCTCATCTCCGCGTAGACGGGAATGGGCTGCGGGCGGGCCGCGGCGGCGGCCATCAGCGCCGTGCCGCCGCTGCGCGAGCCGGTGAAGCCGACGGCCTGGATGGCCGGGTGGCGCACCAGCGTGTCGCCGATGCCATGGCCGCTGCCGGTCAGCAGCGCGAACACGCCGGCCGGCAGGCCGGACTGGCGCACGGCCTCGACGACCGCGCGGCCGACGAGCTCCGACGTGCCCGGGTGGGCCGAGTGCGCCTTGACGACGACGGGGCAGCCGGCGGCCAGCGCGGCCGCGGTGTCGCCACCGGCGACCGAGAAGGCCAGCGGGAAGTTGCTGGCGCCGAACACGGCCACGGGGCCGACGCCGACGAAGCGCAGGCGCAGGTCGGGCCGCGGCGGCGTGCGCGTGGGCAGGGCGGTGTCGATGCGGGCGTCCTGCCAGCTGCCTTCGCGCAGCAGCTCGGCGAACAGCTTGAGCTGGTTCATCGTGCGGCCACGCTCGCCTTCCAGGCGGGCGCGCGGCAGGCCGGTCTCGGCCATCGCGCGGACGATGAGATCGTCGCCCAGCGCGAGGATCTGCGCGGCGATGAGGTCCAGGAAATCGGCGCGCTCGTGGTCGCTGGTCGCGCGGAAGCTGTCGAAGGCGGCACCGGCCAGCGCACAGGCCTGCTCGACCTGGGCCGCGTCAACGGCGTTGAAGTCGGGACCGATCGCTTCGTTCTTGCTCGGGTCGAAGGCCTGGAAGGCCTTGCCGTTGCCGCGGACGGCTTCGCCGCCGATCAGCGCAAGGCCTTGGATGGTGTTGCTCATGGGAACCTCAATGTGAATGGCGCGGGACGGCCGAGCCGCGGCAGCCGCGCAGGAAGTCGAAGTCGCAGCCCTCGTCGGCCTGCAGCACGTGCTGCACGTAGAGGTGGCGATAGCCGCTGGCGTCGGCCGGGTCCACGGTCTGGGCGGCGGCCCAGGCGTCGAGGCGGGCCTTCAGCTCGTCGTCGGAGATGTCCAGGTGCAGGCGGCCGGCGGCGCAGTCCAGCTCGATGAAGTCGCCTTCCTTGACGACGGCCAGCGGGCCGCCGGCGCGGGCTTCAGGCGCCACATGCAGCACGACGGTGCCGTAGGCGGTGCCGCTCATGCGCGCGTCGGAGATGCGCACCATGTCCTTCACGCCCTGGGCCAGCAGCTTGGGCGGCAGGCCCATGTTGCCGACCTCGGCCATGCCGGGGTAGCCCTTGGGACCGCAGTTCTTCATGACGAGGATGCAGCTGGCGTCGACGTCCAGGTCGGGGTCGACGATGCGGGCCTTGTAGTCCTCGAAGTTCTCGAACACGACGGCGCGGCCGCGGTGCTTCATCAGCTCGGGCGTGGCGGCCGAGGGCTTGAGCACGGCGCCGCGCGGCGCCAGGTTGCCGCGCAGGATGCAGATGCCGCCATCCGCGATGAGGGGCTTGTCCAGCGGGCGGATGACTTCGTCGTCGTAGATCGGCGCGTCGACGCAGTTGTCCCACAGGCTCTTGCCGTTGACGGTCAGCGCGCCCGGGTTGGGCAGCAGGTTGGCCTCGCCCAGGCGACGGACGACGCCCGGCAGGCCGCCGGCGTAATAGAACTCTTCCATCAGGAAGCGGCCCGAGGGCAGCAGGTCCACGACGGTGGGCGTGCCGCGGCCGATGCGGGTCCAGTCCTCCAGTTCCAGGTCCACGCCGATGCGGCCGGCGATGGCCTTCAGGTGGATGACGGCGTTGGTGGAGCCGCCGATGGCCGCGTTGACGCGGATGGCGTTCTCGAAGGCTTCCTTCGTCAGCACCTTGGACAGGCGCAGGTCTTCCCACACCATGTCGACGATGCGCATGCCGGACAGGTGGGCCAGCACATAACGGCGCGCATCGACGGCGGGGATGGCGGCGTTGTGCGGCAGCGAGGTGCCCAGCGACTCGGCCATGCAGGCCATCGTCGACGCGGTGCCCATCGTGTTGCAGGTGCCGGCGGAGCGCGAATGGCCGGCCTCGGCGGCCAGGAAGTCGTGCATCTTGATCTCGCCGGCCTTGACCTGCTCGTGCAGCTGCCACACGGCGGTGCCCGAGCCGATGTCCTTGCCGTTGAGCTTGCCGTTCAGCATCGGGCCGCCCGTGACGACGATGGCCGGCACGTCGACGCTGGCGGCGCCCATCAGCAGGGCCGGCGTGGTCTTGTCGCAGCCGACCAGCAGCACGACGGCGTCGATGGGGTTGCCGCGGATGCTTTCCTCGACGTCCATGCTGGCGAGGTTGCGCGTCAGCATCGCCGTGGGGCGCAGGTTGCTCTCGCCATTGGAGAACACCGGGAACTCGACGGGGTAGCCGCCGGCTTCGAGGATGCCCTTCTTCACATGCTCGGCGAGCTTGCGGAAGTGGGCGTTGCAGGGCGTCAGCTCGCTCCAGGTGTTGCAAATGCCGATGATGGGCTTGCCCTGGAATTCATGGTCGGGAATGCCCTGGTTCTTCATCCACGAGCGGTACATGAAGCCGTTCTTGTCCTGGGTACCGAACCACTCGGCGGAACGCAGCTTGACCTTGCTCTTCTTGTCCTCAGTCGTCATGTCTTGTCTCGGGTGTTTCGTTGTGGCGGCACGCAGGTTTGCCGACTGGAAACGATGCTAGGAGCCCGTGAAATTGCAATCCAATCAATTCCTGCGGTGTACCGATGCTGTTTTCGGTATCAATCCAGCCGCGAGGGCTTGCCAAACAGCGGCATGCCCTCGGCGGACCAGCGCATCGGCTTCACGAAGGTGTGGCGGTCGGGGTTCCACAACGGGTCACCCTCGATCTCGGTATAGGTGCGGGCGTGGTAGACCAGCAGCACCTCGTCGGGCTTGTCCGTCACCGTGAAGCTGTTGTGGCCGGGACCGAAGACGCTGTCTTCGGCACAGCTGCGCATGACCGGCTCGGCGGACTTGTGCCAGGCGGCCGGGTCCAGCAGGTCGGCGTCGCCATCGGCCCACAGCAGGCCCATCGCGTAGTTTTCGTCGGTCGCACTGGCCGAATAGCTGATGAAGACCTTGCCATGGCGCTGCAGCACCGACGGCCCCTCGTTGACGAGGAAGCCGCGGCATTCCCAGTCGAACTCGGGCTTGCTCAGCATGACGGGCGCGCCGGCCAGCTGCCAGGGCGTCTTCATCGGCGCGATATAGAGATTGGAGTTGCCGGCTATTGCCCGGTCCTTCTGCGCCCACAGGTAATACAGCTGGCCCTTGTGCGTGAAGGTCGTCGCGTCGAGGCAGAAGCTGTCGATGCCGCTGTCGATCTGGCCCAGGAACTCCCACTCGCCCGTGAACGGGTCGGCCGCCGTGTTGCGGATGGCATACATGCGGTGCTGGAACATGCCGAGATGGTCCAGCGCGCGCGTGTGGGCCGCCGCGAAATAGACATACCAGGCGCCCTGGTTGAAGTGCAGCTCCGGCGCCCAGACCAGTTCGCTCCAGGCCCCCGTGTCGGGCTTGCGCCAGGCGACGAAGGCCGGCGCGTTGGCCAGGCCGTCGATGCTGGCGGCCCGACGCAGCTCGATGCGGTCGTATTGCGGCACCGAGGCGGTGAAGTAATACAGGCCGTCGGCGTGGCGGCTGATGTGGGGGTCGGCACGCTGGCGGATCAACGGCTCAAGCAGGTCGGACATGCGGGCGGCAGAGAAAAAGGGGCGTTGCCCGGGAGGGCCCGTGCAACGCCCGAACGAGGATTGAAACCAACCCCCTCAGATCAACTTCTCGATCACAGCTTCCAGCGGAAGCCCACCGAGAACGCGCGCCCGATCTGGACCGTGCCGAAATTGGTCAACTCCGGGCTGCCGGCATCGCCGAACTTGTAGTACTGCTGCTGCATTTCGTTGGTGAGGTTGACACCGCTGAAGTCCAGCGCCATCTGGTCGTTGATGTTGTAGCTGAGCTGGAAGTCGACGCTCTTTTCCGGACGGCGCCAGATGCCGATCGGGTTGGCAAACAGCGCGGCTTCGTTCGCAGCCAGGAAGGCGGAGCGGCGGACATAGGACAGGCGTGCGCCGACCGGGCCCTTTTCGTACGCCAGCGTGGCGTTCCACGACAGCTTGGACACGCCGAAGAATTCCGTCTTCAGCTGCGACACGATCTCGCCGGCGTTGTTCGCGGTCGGCACGTTCTGCGACGACGTCAGGCGCGTGACGCTGCCCTGGAAGCCCAGGCCGTCCAGATACCACGGCAGGCCCTTCGGGAAGTAGATCGCGCCCAGCTCCAGGCCGCTGATCTTGCCGTTGGACGCATTGACCGGCGAGCTGATGACGTAGTCGTAGCCGTTGGCGTGGCTGAGACCCGAGGTGGAGTTGACGAACGGATCTTCGGCAGGCGACAGATGGATGCGGCGGCGCAGCGGCACGACCAGGCCTTCGATCTTGCGCTGGAAGACGGTGCCGTACAGCGCGCTGTCCTTCTGGAAGTACCACTCGCCCGTCAGGTCGAGGTTCTTGGAGCGGGTGGGTTCGAGACCGGGGTTGCCACCGCTGCCACCGCCATAACCCACCTTGGACACGTCGTCGCTGGGCTGGACGATGGGGTTGAGGTCGCCGAAGTTCGGACGGCGCAGCGTTTCACCATAGTTGAAGCGCACCAGCACGTCGTTGACCGGCTCATAGCGCAGCGTCACGCTGGGCAGGAACTTCTTGGCCGACTTCTCGCCGTACGTCGGCGTCACCACCTTGGTGACGGGATCGACCTTGTAGGCGGTCATGTTGGTATCGACCTGCACGTAGCGCACGCCGAAATTCCCGCGCAGTCGACGGCCGAACAACTGGTTTTCGGTATCGGCCATCACGAACAGGTTCGTGGTGTCTTCCTTGACGTCGAAGGTCTTCTGCAGGAACAGCTTGTCGGTCGTCTGGAAGCCGACGTTGGTCGGGATCGCCGCGTACATCTTGCGCCAGTCGTCGATGTGGTCGCGGATGTAGTAAGCGTTCGGCTCCATCCAGGCGCGGGGAACGTCCGCGATATCCGTGCCGAAGCCCGAATTGACGTGGTAGTAGTTGGAACCCAGCGTGTCCAGCCTCTTGCCCAGGAATCCCGACTGCGTACGGTTGGCTTCCGACGCCTTGCGGCTGTCGAAGCGAGCGCCGAAATTGATCGCCTTCACCGGGCCCCAGTCGGCGTCGTAGACACCGTTCAGGCTGGCCGTTGCCGCATCGCCGGCATTGCGGTTGGCGTTGTCGTAGAACTGCGCCACGTTCCACTTGGCCGGGTCCACCAGCTCCTTGTCGTCGTTGTAGTGGAAGCTCATGTTGCCGCCACCAGCGTTGAAGTCGACGGTGACCGACGGGGCAACACGGTCGATGCGGGTGGCCGTGAATTCCGAATGGAACGTGCTCTTCTGGTACGAGACATCGCCTTCCAGACGCAGACGATCACCCAGGTTCCATTTGCCGTTCAGCGCATAGACATAGGAATCGGTGGCCGAGGTCGTGTAGTCGCCGCTGTTGAAGCCATACACGTTGCCGACCGCGGTGCGGGTCTTGATTACGTTCGTGCCAGGGAAGGTCGTGATCGAGGCTGCGGGGTTGCTGCCGAGACTGCCCCACCAGTCGACGAAGGAGAAGTGCAGGCGGTTGAAGATCTTGTCGCGATAGCCGTTGTACATCGCCTCGAAGGTGTAGACCGAATCTTCATTCGGCTGCCACTGGAGGGCGAGATTGGCAGCCGGGCGCTCGCGCTGGCCTTGGACGTCGCTCTGGAAGATGGCGTCACGCGCCAGGTAGTACGGCACGTTCTTGCCGTTGATGGTCAAGGTCGAACCGGCCTTCTGCGACAAGCCCTCGTAGGTGCCGGGCGTCCAGATCTGCTGGCCGGGCGCACGGTTGTCCGTCGGCTGGATGCGCTCCAGCGGCCCCCAGCCGGCCGGCACTTCGCTGGCATTCGGGCTGGCGAAGACGACCAGGGCGCCTGGCGTCACGCTTTCGTTGCGGTAGTTCGTCTTGGTCATCGACAGATTGACCAGGGCACCGAATTCACCGGCGTCGGTCTTCCAGCGATTGCTGGCCATGCCGCTCAGCTGCGGGTTCCACTTTTCGGCGGGATCGAGATAGGTCTCGCGCGCCAGCAGCGAGAACTTCGCGCCCTTGAAGTCGAAGGGACGCAGCGACTTGACGTCGATCTGGCCGGCAATGCCGTTTTCCAGCTGGCTCGCGTCGCGCGTCTTGTAGACGTCGATCTGGCGCACCAGCGTCGACGGGATGTCCTGCAGCGCGACCTGCGTGCCGGAGGCCGTGAAGATGTTGCGGCCGTTCCAGGTGGTGGCCACGTCGGGCATGCCGCGGATCGACAGGGCGCCGACTTCGCCGCCGGCGCGGTTGGTGACCTGGATGCCCGTCACGCGCTGCAGCGCTTCGACGACGTTGTTGTCCGGCAGCTTGCCGATGTCTTCGGCAACGACCGATTCCACGACCTGGTCGCTGATGCGCTTGTTCGCCAGGCTCTTGGTCAGGGAGGCCCTGACGCCGGTGACGACCACCGTTTCCAGGCTTTCGCTCTTGGCGGCTTCCTGGGCTACGGCGGTGGTGGACAGCGCCGCCAGCGCGGCGGCGGCCGTCAGGCTCAGGGTGAAGCGGGAGGTGTTGGCGGCAGAACGCTGCGCCAGGGCTGGTTTCTTCATCGTGTCTCCGGGATCGTTATGGGGGAGCGGCCAACCTCTTCAGCCGTTCGAGACCTCTACGCGGGCCTCTGAGGCTGGGGTCTGATTTCATGCTAGGGGGCCGACCGATCCGCGACTAATCACTAATTTTGATTTCTCGATGCTCATTTCCACATCAAGCATCGGGGTTAGCCACTAGCCCTCCCAGGAAGAAACCGCATGTACCCCGGCGGTGGCCAAAGCAGGTAAAGACGCGCTGATTAGTTCTTTGTTGAGCTTTTGCAACAGCGCGCTGCCCGTGGACTTGCGGCTGGCTGCAAACGCGACGGCAGAAACCAGGTGTTCTCCGGCGGCAGCGCGTGGACCCGCCGACGCCGGGTCGTCAGCGTCCGTGCGGCCAGGTGGACTTCTTCGTCGGCGCCTTGGCCGTCTTGCCGCGCGCGGCCCAGAGCTTGTAGGCGGCGGGCGTCAGCTCGCGCTTGAGCAGGGCCACCAGCTCACCATGGCCGATGCCATGTTCGAGCATGACGCGGCCATAGGGCGGCACGTCGTCAAACGCCGTGGCGATGACGCGCTTGATCTCTTCGGGGCTGAGTCGGGGTGCGGTCTTGGCCATGGCCGCATTGTCGCGCCCAACTTTCTCAGGCCCAGCGCTGCGCGACCCAGGCCGCCGCGGCGCCGGCCAGCGTGCTGGCGAACACGCCCCAGGCCGTGTCCAGCAGCGCCAGGCGCAGCGGCCACTGGCGCAGCGTGGCCATGTTGGTGAGGTCGTAGACGCCATAGGCCACCAGGCCGACCAGGGCCGCACGCGCCACCTGCAGCGCAAAGGGCTGGCCGGCCGGATACAGCGCCAGCGCGACCAACACGGCCGGGTAGGCGAAATAGAACAGCAGCGCCGGCGCCCAGCGGACCTGCTCCACCATCAGGTCGCCCATCTGCGCGCGGTAGAAGTCCTTGGCGAGCAGACCCAGCCACAGAGCATCCAGGATGCCCATGACGAGCAGGGCGGCGAGATAGGGCTTGATGGCGGCGCTCATGCGCGCAGTGTGCATGCCCCTGGCCGGCGTTCGTCCTACAGCGGCTGTGGCGCCGCGCTGGCATCGGCCCCTCGCGCCGCACCGCAGCATCAAGGCACCGTCAATCACCCGGCTCCGCCACCACGGCCATGACCACCTCGACCTCGCTCCCCCTTGCCAACCCCGCGGTGGCGCCGCACAGCCGGCCGTCTCTCGCGCTGCTGGCCTCGGAGCCCGCGCGTGCAACGCTGGAGGCCTGGTCGGCGCTGAACCACTGGCGCAACGCCCCCAAGGCCGTCGGCAAGGGCCACACCGTGGTGCTGTTTCCGGGCCTGGGTACCGACGGCCTGACGCTGTGGCCGCTGCGCCGCCACCTGGAGCGCGCCGGCTTTCGCGCGCTGGACTGGGGGCAGGGCATGAACACCGGGCCCAAGGGCGACGTCGACGCCTGGCTGGACCTGCTGGCGGAGTCCCTGCACGAGCGCGTGGCGCCGGCGCGCGACGTCAGCCTCGTCGGCTGGAGCCTGGGCGGCTTCTACGCCCGCGAGCTGGCCAAGCGCTGGCACGACCGCGTCCACCACGTCGTCACCATCGGCACGCCCTTCAGCGGCGGGCCGGAGAACACCCATGTGGGCTGGCTGTTCCGCCTGCTCAACGGCCGCCGTGCGCAGGAGCATGACGCGCTGCGCGAGCGCCTGGCCGAGCCGCCGCCCGTGCCGACCGTGTCGCTGTACAGCCGCCGCGACGGCGTCGTCGCCTGGGAAGCCTGCACGCACGCGCGCCGCTGGCCGCTGGCCCGCGACATCGAGGTGCAGGCCAGCCACATGGGCATGGGCTGGGCGCCCGAGGTGCTGGACCACGTGACCGGCGTGCTGGCCTGCCGCCGCAAGACGGCGGCAGCATAAGCACAGTGCTTGCATTGAGCGGGCCACGCCAGGACTCGCCGCGGCCGGCACCCGCGCCCATGCCCGAGAAACTGCCACCGCGCGAACCGGTCACGCCGGTCAAGCTGCGCGGCGCGCTGCGGCGCGTGTTCGGCCTGCGCGAGCTGCGCCCGGGCCAGGCCGAGGTCATCACGCGCGTGCTGGCCGGCCACAGCACGCTGGCCGTCATGCCCACCGGCGCCGGCAAGTCGCTGTGCTACCAGCTGCCGGCCGTGCTGAGCGACGCACTCACCGTCGTCATCTCGCCGCTGATCGCGCTGATGAAGGACCAGTGCGACGCGCTGACCGAGCGCGGCGTGGCGGCCGTGCAGCTGCACTCGGCGCTGGACGCCAACCGCCGCCTCGAGAACGAGGCCCTGCTGGCGCGCGGCGCCGTGCGCATCGTGTTCACGACGCCCGAGCGCCTGGCGGACCTGCGCACGCTCGGGCTGCTGCAGGAACAGCGCGTCGGGCTGCTCGTCGTCGACGAAGCGCACTGCATCGCGCAATGGGGCCACGACTTCCGGCCCGCCTTCGGCGCGCTGCGCGACGCGCGACGCGCACTGGGCCGTCCGCCCGTGCTGGCGCTGACGGCCACGGCCTCGGCGCCGGTGCAGCGCGAGATCGCGCAGGCGCTGGACATCCCGCGCGACGGCATCCTGTGCCATGGCGTCTACCGCCCCAATCTGCGCCTGGCCGTCGAGCTGCCGCAGACCGAGGCGCAGCGCCGCGAGTACATGCTGCGCCGGCTCCGTGGCCTGGCCGACGGCAGCGCCATCGTCTATTGCGCCACGGTGCGCGAGGCCACGGCCCTGCATGCGCAACTGCGCGGCGCGGACCTCGCCGCCGGGCTGTACCACGGCAAGCTGCCGAAGGCCGGGCGCGAGGCCGCGCAGGAGGCCTTCATGCGCGGCGAGACCCGCATCATGGTGGCCACCAACGCCTTCGGCATGGGCATCGACAAGCCCGACATCCGCCTCGTGCTGCATGCGCAGATGCCGGCCTCCATCGAGGCCTATGTGCAGGAATGCGGTCGCGCGGGCCGCGACGGCGAGCCGGCCGACTGCGTGCTGCTGTTCCGCGAGGGCGACCGCGCGCTGCAGCAGTTCTTCACCGGCGGCCAGCTGCCCAGCCGCGAGGAGCTCTCGGCCGTCTGGCGCGCACTGGCCAGCCACACGCCGCAGGGCGGCTGGCTGCCGGCGGCGCTGGCCGGGGTCGCGCGGCTGCCGCAGCGCCGGCTCGACCAGGTGCTGGCCGCCCTGCGTTCGGTGCGTGCACTGCGACGCAGCGAAGCCGGCGGCCTGCGCCCGGCCACGCGCCGCGAGCCGCAGGCCGTCGTCGACGCCGCCGAGGCCGCGCTGCAGCAACGCCAGCAGAAGGACCGCGACGGCCTCGCCGCGATGGTGCTCTATGCCAAGGCCGGCCACTGCCGCTGGGCCGGCGTGCTGGCCTATTTCGGCGAGACGCTGGACGACGGCGCCACGCGCTGCGGCCACTGCGACAGCTGCGAGCGCTTCGCGACGCTGCTGGCTGCCGAGCGCGAAGGCGAGCAAGACAGCAGCCTGCAGCTCAGGCGACCCACGCAGCAACGCGCCTTCGAGCCCGGCCAGCGCGTGCGCGTGCGCCGCTTCGGCTGGGGCGAGGTGCAGGACTGCACGGCCGACGCGGTCAGCATCCGCTTCCCGCGCCACGGCCTGCGCGATATCCACCCGGACTTCGTGCTCGCGACGGCCCGCGGCTGATCGGGTGGGCCGCCGGGGCGGCTCGAAATGACCCGCTCAGCCCTTGCCCAGCAGGCTGGCCATCTCCGCCTTCAGCGTCTGCGCCTGGGCGCGGCGTTCCTTGGTCGCGGCGCGCTGGTAGGCGGCCTCGGCCTTCTCGCGCAGCGCGACGGCGCGCTCCAGCGCCTCCTGGTAGCGCTCGACGGTGTAGGTGTTCTCGGTGCCGATGTAGACGCTGCGCGCCAGCGGCGTGTCGCCGAAGCGGGGTAGGGTTACTGCGAAGCTGCAATCACGGACACGACTTCCCGCACGTTGGCGAACGATGGGGCCGGAGATGCCCGACGGCAGGTCGCTCTGCTTCTTGCGGCTGGGCGTGCGGCGCAGGCGCGACGGCGCCGGCAGCGTCGCGATGCGCTTGAGCAACTCCTTGGTGGCCAGCGCCAGGGCGCGCTTGGCGCCGCTGCCGTCCTGGCTGTGGTCGGAGAACAGCTTGGTGCCGCCGTAGCGCAGCTGCCAGCCATGGGTGGAAAGATGGTCGATGCGCTGAATGCACTGCGGCACGACAAAACGCTCGCCGGTGAAGATAGCCACGTCTCGGGTCTTCATGTTTTTAGCCCCACTTTTCTTGTGCCCGCCTTTGCTGTGCGCGGCGGGTCGTCTAACGCCCCTCTGCTGCGGCAGAGTTTATGGGCCTTCGGGGCTGGGGGCGCGCATTTATGAGCGATGAAAACATTTTCATCGTCACAAAGTCAGCCGCCGGACAGCTAACCCCCCGGTTGCGGGGGTCGGGTTTGCGCGAGACCGGGTGCGAACAACTCCATGACCCGCAACTGCGCGCCGCTGCGGCTGAACACCGAGTTGCGCGACCACAGCATCTGCGCCGGCATCGCCGTGCCGGTGGCGGCCAGCCATTGCCGCGCGGCATGGCGGCGCGTGTGCCCCTGGCGCGCCAGCCGGCGCGGCTGCAGTTCGCTGCGGTGGATGCGGCTGTCGTCGTACAGCAGATGGGCTAGCGGCCGGCTGCCAAGGCCCTTGAGGGCACGCCAGGGCCCGTTGGTGGCGCGCTGGTGCAGGGCCGAGCGGGCCCAGACCAGCGGCTCGCCGTCCACGCGCAGGATGACCTCGCGCACCACGGTCAGGCCGCGCGGCGGCAGGCCCAGCGCGGCGCGCTCGCGGGCGCGGAACGGCGCCACGGCCTGGCGCAGCAGCTGCACGTCGAAGCGCCCGCCCAGCCGCGCCAGGCGGCGGCTCAGCGAGCCCGGCGCCCGCAGCCAGTCGCGCAGGCTGTCGCGCGTGGCGATGCCCATGTCAGCGGCGCGCGGCCGCCCGAAGCCGCTGAGGCGCCCCCTCGGGGGGCAGAGAGCGCAGCGAGCGTGGGGGCCTCATGTTTTCAGCCGAACTCTTTGCCGAGTTCGGCCGCACGCTTTTGCGCGGCCAGCACGGCCCGGCGGATGGCCGTGTCGACGCCGTCGCCCTGCAGCGACGTGATGGCCGCGTGCGTCGTGCCGCCCTTGCTCGTCACGCGCTCGCGCAGCGTCGTCGGCGACTCGTCGGACGCCAGGCCCAGCGCGGCCGCACCCGCGCAGGTGGCCAGCGCGAGGCGGCGGCCCTGCTCGGCGCTCAGGCCCATGTCGACGGCCGCGGCCATCATGGCCTCGACGAAGAAGAAGAAATAGGCCGGGCCCGAGCCGGACAGCGCGGTCACTGCGTCCAGGTCGTCCTCGCGCTCGACCCACAGCGTCTGGCCGGTCGGCGCGAGCAGCCTGTCGATGGCAGCGCGCTCGTTGGCCGACACCGCCGGCCGCGCGTACAGGCCGGCGATGCCCTGGCCGATCAGGGCCGGCGTGTTGGGCATGCTGCGCACGACCCGCTCGCTGCCGGTGAGCTTGACGATGGACGCCGACGGAATGCCCGCCATCACCGACAAATGCAGCGCGCCGCCCAGCCAGGCCCGCAGCGGCTCGGCCGCCGCCGTGAACAGTTGCGGCTTGACGGCCCAGACGACGGTGCCGGCGCCGGCCAGCGAGGCATCGCCGGCCGCCAGCGCCTCGATGCCGAAGTCGGCGCGCAGCTTGTCGCGCTGAGGCTCGTGGGGTTCGACGACACGCAGTTGCGCGGGGGCGAGGCCGGCGCGCAGCAGCCCGCCGATGACGGCGCTGGCCATGTTGCCGCCGCCGATGAAGGCGATCACTTCGGAACTCATGGGGCGCGAGTCTAAGGCGCCGCGTTTTCACGGAACAAAGCAGCAACAAGGCCGGGCTATGGTCGCGCTCCATGATCCGCGCCCGCCCCACCCGCCGCTCGCTGCTGCTCACCACCCTCGCCCTGGCCGCCTGCGCCGGCGGCCCGCCCGCGCCCAGGCCCTGGCACGAGACGGCCACGCGCGAGTTGAACCTGTCGCTAGCGAACTTCGAGGTGCTCGGCCGGCGCGTGACGCTGACGCGCAGCGCCACCGCCACGGGGCCGCTGCCCGTCGTCGTCTACCTGCCCGGCCTGGGCCAGGGTGGCGAAAGCGGCCAGCGCTGGGCCGCGGCCTGGGCGCAGGCCGGCTACGCGGTGCTGGGCGTGCAGCCCTTGCAGGCCGACCAGGACGCCTGGCGCTCCGAGCTGGCCCGCAGCGGCGAGTTCAAGCAGGTGGGCCTGCTGCACTACGGCGACGCGCTGCGGGCCGAGCGGCTGGCCATGCTGCGGCGGCTGCGGCCCGCGCTGCAGGCGGCCCAGCCGGGGCTGGACTGGACGCGCGCCGCGCTGGCGGGCTACGAGACCGGCGCGCAGACGGCGCTGGACGCGCGCGCCGACACCGGCTGGCAGGCCGTCATCGCAATCAGCCCGCCGGCCATGCAGACGCCCGCCGCCGGCAGCGCGACGCTGCTCGTCACCAGCGACGTGGATGGCGACGCGCTGGGCCTCGTCACCCGCCCGGCCGAGCGCCGCCAGGCCTTCGATGCGATGGCGCCCGGCAGCGCCTGGCTGCTGAACCTGCCCAACACCTCGCACGCGGGCCTGGCCGGCACGCTGGCGCCCGACAACTGGCATGCGCAGGACGAACACCAGTTCCGCGCGCCGCGCATGGGCGGCCGCCAGGGCCACGGTGGCGGCGTCGAAAGCCCGCCGGGTGGTGGCGCTCGCGGCATGCGCAGCGGCAGCGCCAGCGAGGCGGCCCAGGCCAATCTCGGCGATGCGCTGCACGACAGCACGGCCTTCCTGGACGCACAGCTGCGCGGCCGGCCGCTGCAGGCCGCACGGCTGCAACCGCGCTAGCCCGCGTCGAACTCGGCGTCGCTGCCCGGCACGCCGCGCAGGTCCAGCGACAGGCACACGGCCGCGGCGTCGGGCTTCACGACGACCGCGCCGACGTTGAACGCGCCGCTGACCTCCACCACGTAGCGCGTGCCCTCGGGCTTGATCCACATGACCGCGGCCAGCTCGGGGCTGAAGGAGTTGTGCGCCAGCCAGACGATGCGGCCGCCGGGCACCGGCGGGCTGTGCAGCGTCACGGCGACCTCGTACCAGCCAGGCTTGAGCTTGCGCACGACGGCATCCAGCGCATAGGGCTCGACGGCGGCCGGCCCGAAGCCCCGCATCGGCTCGTCAGTCCAGCGCTTGGCGCGGTCGTAGCGGTCCCGGATGTCCTCCACCAGTTCGGCGGGGACGTCGGCGGCCTGCAGCTTCTCGGCCAGCGCCTGCAGCGCGGCCGGCGACACGCTGAACACGGGGCTCTTCTTGAAGTCCTCCAGCACGGAGGCGGCCTTCTCGATCTTCTGCTCGATGTGCTGGGTCTTGTCGCGGATGGCCACGTCCGTCGCCGCGACGACCTCCTGGCGGATGCGCTGGAAGGCTTCGAGCAGCTCGTTGGGCAGGAAGCGCAGCGACCACAGGTAGACGAGCAGGAAGCCGGCGATCGCGAAGCCGATGGCGATGACGATGCCGGGCGTGCCGTTGGGCGAGGCCTCGAGCGTGATGGCCTGCGTCAGCGCCGCGCCCAGCTCGGCCGCCTCGGTCTTGATCTCCTTCAGGTGCACCAGCCCCAGGCCGACGATCATCGTCGTCAGCCAGTCGGCGATGCGCTCCAGGCTGGTGTTGTGGCCCACGCCCGCGCTTGGCGCCGACGCGGCGGCCTGGGGCGACGCCTCCTTGTAGCGCGGCGCGCCGAACAGCAGGCCCAGCAGCGCGCCGACCGCAAAGGCCCCGGTGGCCGCCAGCGTCGCGACGAGGCCGCCGGCCAGCCCGCAGCTCCAGGCACTCGCCGCGCAGTGCCGGCCGGTCAGTCCGTAGACGAAGCAGCCCGCCAGCGCCCAGACCGCGACCCATTTGATGGTCCAGATCGCCTGCGCGACCGCGGAGCGCGGCTTGGGCGGCCCTGCCGGGTCGGCAGTCGATGGGATGGCGTCGTCGTCCATGGAGCCCTCGCTGGCGGCGATGAGGTCCAGGGACCATAGCGCGAAGGCCCTAGTCTTCCAACCCCAGGAACCCGCCGCTCTGGTGCGCCCACAGCCGCGCATAGATGCCGTTCATCGCCAGCAGCTCGGCATGCGTGCCCTGCTCGACGATGCGGCCGGCGTCCATGACGACGAGGCGGTCCAGCGCGGCGATGGTCGACAGCCGGTGCGCGATGGCCACCACCGTCTTGCCTTCCATCAGCGTGTAGAGGCTCTGCTGGATGGCCGCCTCGACCTCGCTGTCCAGCGCGCTCGTCGCCTCGTCCAGCAGCAGGATGGGCGCGTCCTTCAGCATCACGCGGGCGATGGCGATGCGCTGGCGCTGGCCGCCGCTGAGCTTGACGCCGCGCTCGCCGACGAAGGCCTCGAAGCCGGTGCGGCCCTTGGGGTCGGACAGCTGCGCGATGAACTCGTCGGCATGGGCGCGCTCGGCGGCGCGCCGCATGTCTTCGGCCGTCGCGTCGGGGCGGCCGTAGAGGATGTTGTCGGCCACCGAGCGGTGCAGCAGCGACGTGTCCTGCGTGACCATGCCGATGTGGCGGCGCAGCGAGTCCTGCGTGACGCGCGAGATGTCCTGGCCGTCGATGCTGATGCGGCCGCCGTTCTCGGGCAGGTCGTACAGGCGCAGCAGCAGGTTCACCAGCGTGCTCTTGCCGGCGCCGCTGCGGCCGACCAGGCCGATCTTCTCGCCGGGCCTGATGGTCAGGTCCAAGCCGTCGACGACGACCTTGCCGTTGGGGTAGTGGAAGCGCAGCTTCTCGAAGTGCACTTCACCGCGGGGCACAGTCAGCTCGATCGCGCCATTCGCATCGTTGATGGCCTGCGGCTTGGACAGCGTCGTCAGCCCGTCCTGCACGGTGCCGATGTGCTCGAAGAGGGACGCCATCTCCCACATGATCCAGTGCGAGATGCCGTTCAGCCGCATGCCCATGGCCGTGGCCGCCGCGACGGCGCCCACGCCCACCAGCGACTGGCCCCACAGCCACAGCGACAGCAGCGCCGTGCTGCCCACCAGCAGCGCCGACAGCGCCGCGTTGACGATCTCGAAGCCAGTGACCAGACGCATCTGGCCGTAGGCCGTGAGCATGAAGTCCTGCATCGCCGACTTGGCATAGGCGGCCTCGCGGCGGCCATGGGCGAACAGCTTGACGGTGGCGATGTTGGTGTAGGCGTCGGTGATGCGGCCCGTCATCAGGCTGCGCGCGTCGGCCTGCGCCTTGCCGATCCTGCCCAGCCGCGGCACGAAGAAGCGCAGCGCGCACAGGTACAGGCCCAGCCAGACGGCGAAGGGCGCGATCAGCCAGGCGTCGAAGCTCGCGACGATGGCGACCAGCGTGCCGAAGTAGACGGCCACGTAGACGAGGATGTCGACGACGATCAACCACGTGTCGCGCACCGCCAGCGCCGTCTGCATGACCTTGGTGGCGATGCGGCCGGCGAACTCGTCGCCGAAGAAGGCCAGGCTCTGCGCCAGCATGCGGCGGTGGAAGATCCAGCGCAGCCGCATCGGGAAGTTGCCGAACACGCCCTGGTACTTCATCAGCGCCTGCGCGGCGGCCAGTGCGACGCTGAAGCCCAGCACGCCCACCAGCATCCAGACGACGGGCTGGGGCCTGCTCCACAACTCGGCCGGCTTCTGCGCGGCCAGCCAGTCCACCAGCGAGGCCATCAGGCTGAACAGCCATGCCTCGGCCGCCGCGATGCCGGCCGTGAACAGCGTGACGACGAAGAGGTGTTTGCGCACGCCGTCGGCGCAGCGCCACAGAAAGGCGAAGAAACTTGCCGGCGGCGCGACGTGGCCGGCGGGCTCGGGATAGGGGTCGACGAGGCGCTCGAAGCGCGAGACGAGCGGTTGGAAAAGCGACATCCGGCTAGTGTCGCGTGCCCATGCTGCCAATGCCGGACAGCATGGGTACGAAACGAAAGCCTGTTACTGGTTGGCCGCCGACGCCGGCGCGCCCGGCGGCACCGGCACCACGACACCCGGCGTCAACGAGATCTCGTCCACCAGCGTGACGCCGGTGACGAAGTAGCGTGTCTCGCCGAAGCAGGAGCCCGGCAGGCCGACCTTCTCTTCGTAGTGCAGGTTCACACGCCGGCCCATGACCTGGTTGATGGCCTTGGCCGTGGCCTCGTCGTGCACGGTGAACTGGAACTTCTCGACCGCGCTGGTGCCCGGCAGCGACACGAGGGCCTGCTCGCCTTCCCAGGTCTTGCAGATCCAGCCCTTGCGCGAGAACTTCTGCACCCAGCCGGCGCGCTCGCCGTCGGAGTAGCTCCAGCGCCAGGCAAACAGGAACCAGGCCACGACGAGCAGCAGCAGGGTGGCGATGACGAGAGCGATCTTCAGGCGCATGGCGGGGCAAGCGGAGCCGGGGCGCGGCGATTGTGCGTCATGGCAATCTCTGTTCTCCGACTGGTCGCGTCGATACTGGATGCTCAAAACAGGGAGGGTCTGGGATGCAAGTCTTGAAGTTGCGGATGGTGGTGTTGCTGTCTCTTTGCGGTTGCGCAGCGAGTTACTCGCCACCCACAGAAGGGCCGTCGGCACGAATCCGCTTCATCGTTCAAGATGCGAGTCCCGACGCGGCGATGAATGCGCTCATCTACCCAAGCGGACGCTGCGAATCACCGATGGAGCTCGCATATACGGGTGGACGACTGAATCAGTCCGACCTGACTTCAATAGGCATGCCGACACGGACCGGATTGGTCGCCGGGCGCTACTTTGAGAAACGGATTTCGGCCGGAGGACCGCAGATGTACTCCGTGCGTTTGCTGACTCAGGCTGGCCGGTGCTTGGTGAGCTTCTCTATGCAACCTCGGGCTGATCGGGACTATGAGGCCGTCGTGAGTTGGGGCGAAAAACAGTGTTTCGTGAACGTCAAAGAGCTGCGTACGGACGCCGCCACAAGCAATGTGGCGGCCGACGCTTCGCCCGTTGCATCTCAGATGCCCACCTGCAACAAGGGCTTCAACTAGACGTACCAAATCTCTCCGCCGAGCGCGCCTTCGCCTTGGCCGCCTCGACCTCGCGGTTCTTCGGCTCGGCCGTCGTCGTGAGCGAAGCGATCAGCGTGCGCGCCTCGGCGGCGATGGCGGCCACGGCATGATCGAACGCCTCTGCATTGGCCTGCGACGGCACGTTGAAGCCGCTCAACTTGCGCACGAACTGCAGCGCCGCGTCGCGGATCTCGACCTCGGTGGCGGGCGGCTCGAAGTTGAAGAGGGTGCGGATGTTGCGGCACATGGCGGGACTTCGGGGCAAGACAGACAGCCCATGCTAGACGAGGCATCGCTGGCCATGCTGCCGGCATGCAATTGCTTCTCAGGAAACGCGCACGCCACGAAGCTGGCGCTCCAGCTCGTCGCGCCGCGCCATCAGCCGCCTCAGCCTGCGCCGCGCACGCACCAGCAGCAAGATGGCGGCCAGCAGCAGCGCGGCGAAGGCGGCCGCGGCAGCCCAGGCGGCCGCGATGCCGTGCCCCACGCCGACAGCTGCGGCGCCAGCCAGGGCCATCGCGCAGAAACCGACGGCCATGCGGGCCGCCACGACTTGCTGGAAAGCCAGCAACACCCGGCGCGACGACAGCACCCAAGCGGCATAGGCGGCCCAGCACAGGCCGATGCCGGTCAGGGCGGCGAAGGCGCCGCGAGTGCGCGCCGGCAATGTGGGCTCGGTCAGGCAGAGTGAGCCGACGACGGTTGACATCGCCAGCGCGGCGAGCAGCAGCAGCACATGGCCGAAGCGGGCCTTGGCCGACAGTTCGCGGTCGGCCAGCGAAGACAGGTGGGCGGGGTTCACGGCTGCACTCCTCGGATATCCAGTTGATGGCGCAGTAATTTCCGGGCTCGGTACAAACGGGATTTGACGGTGCCCACGGGGACGGTCAACACCTGGGCCACCTCGTCGAGCGGCAACTCGTGCAGATAGAACAAGGTCAGCACCTCCCGCTCCACCGCGGGCAGGCCCGCCAGCTCTTCCAGCATCGCGGCGATCTCGAACTCCAACGTCGGCGCGCTGTCATCGGCGGGCTGCTCCTCGAGTTCGAGGCCGGCATCGGCGGCGAGCGGCCGGCGGTACTGGTCGCGCAACCGGTCCATCAACACCCGGTGCGCGATGCCGAACAGCCAGGAGCGCAGCTTGGCGCCATCGCGCAGGCGCCCAATGCCGCGCAGTACGCGCAACCAGACCTCCTGGGCGGCGTCGTCGGCCGCGGCGTCGTTGCCGGCCAGGTGTCGCGCATACCGCCACAAGGGCTGGTGCCAACGCTGGATCAGCTCATCGAAGGCCGGGCGCTCGCCGAGCTGGCAGCGGACCACCAGCCACTCGTCGGCAAGCGGGTCATGGGCTGGCGGGAGGGCGGGTTCCATGAGGCGATTGTCAGAAGCAAGTGGGGGTGCGCCGGTCACTGCGCAACGCGCAGTGGGCCCGCGCCTTCGAAGCGCAGCGGCGGCAAGGCGATGCGCGAGCCAAGCCCGGCCTCGCCGCGGACGAAGCGGCCCAGCAAGGTGCGGATGGCGGCGTTCCCGAACACGTCGAACTGGTGCGCCGCGTTCTCCACGACGACCAGCTGCGCCTGCGGCAGCGCGGCGGCAATCTCCTGCGCGTTCTCCAACGGCGTGCGCGCGTCCAGGTCGCCCACCAGCAGCAGCGTCGGGACCGCGACCGTGACCGGCTCGCGGAAGGCGTCTTCCAGCGGTCGCGCGTTCCAAGCTGCATACAGGTGGCGAGCCGGGAAGTTCATCGCGTCGCCCAGCAGCGCGCTGCCCGCCTCGCGCTCGATGCGGGCCATGCGCGCGGCGCTGGCTCCCGAGCTCAAGTCCATCATGTGCTTCATGGCCGAATCGATGCCGAGCTGGCGCCGCAGCATCAGGATCAACGGGGCGACGCGCTGGAAGTCGCCGGCGCTCATCTCCTGTACCGCAGCGGGGAGCGTCGCGATCGCGCGCGGGTCGCCGATGGCCTGCGCGATCGCCCACTGCAAATCCATCGCGCCGATCACCACCCGGGCGTCCCGCCCGGTGGCGGGGTCGCGCACCTCCACCGGCACCGGCGCCTGCGCCAGCTTGTCAACGACGGTGCGCAGTTGCCCCGCCATCCCGGGCGCCCCGGCGCGTTCGCCGATGCGCTGCAGCACCCGGTCCACCTGGGAGGGCAGCTTCCACGTGTGGTCCGGGCCTTCGGGACTGACGAGGACCATGCGCTCGACCCGGTCCGGATGGCGCCGCGCGACGGCCAGCGCGAGGTGGGTGCCGTAGCTGCGGCCCCACAAGGTCATCCGCTCGTAGCCCAGGGACTCGCGCACGGCATCGACGTCCACGGCGCTCTCCTCCGTGTTGTAGGCCTCCAGCCGGATGCCGCGCCCGCGCATCTCGGCGGCCACGGTGCGCGCGGCGCGCTCGGCCAACGGCAGCCAGGCGGCGACCGAGGCCGGCTGGTCGAGCGGCAAGCCATAGCGCGCCGTCGCGCGCAGGTTCGGGATGGAGCCCCCGGCGCCGCGCTGGTCGATGCCGACCAGATCGCCATCGATGAACTCCGCCAGCGCCGCCCCGCCCTGCCTCGCCAGGTCAAGCGCCTGGCGCACACCGGAGTCGCCGGGCCCGCCCGCCAGCAGCACGTGGACGCGGCCGGCAGCGGCGGTGCCGGCCCGCCGGATGCGCACCACGGCAAGCTCGATGGCGGCACCGTCGGGCGCCATGTGCAGCTCGGGCACCCGCACGCGCCCGCGAGTGACCATGAATGCCGTGCCGTCCCGGGCGGTCAGCGGCGTGTCTTCCGGGTTGACGAAGGCCGCTGGCGCCACCGCGGTCACAAGCGGCAGCCACAGCGCCAGCGCGACGAAGCCAGTCGCCAGCCGGCCCAGGGCGACGCGGGTGTTGAATTCCTGCATGGTGTCTCCTTGATCACCCGTAGTCGGAGACGGCTTGAAAAGGTTCATCCGCAGCGGCGGCCAGGCCTGGCCGCCGCTGCCGGGCGCAACCCGGCCCGTGGCTTCTAGGCCGCCGGCCCCTCGGGATGCCGCTCGCGCCAGGCGCGCAGCGCGCGGCGGTAGTCGTCCATGGCCAGGTCGTACAGGTCGAAGATGCAGGGGTCGCAGCCATTGCCGCAGCAGTTGTCCAGGTCGGGCTGCACGGGCGGCTGGGGCATGGGATCGGGGTCGTCGGTCACGCGGCCATTTTCGGCGCAGCGATCATCCTTTGACGAGCGCTCACGCCGCTGAGTGAATGCCCGAGGGATGGCCGCGGCGAAGCGGCCCTTTCTAAACTGGCCGCGCACTGCGAGCGGTAAGGCAGTGGGCCCCTCCCCTTCACACCCCGTCTCGCCATGAAACTCGCCCTCGCCTCCCTCGCCCTCTGCATGGCCGCCGCCACGCAGGCCCAGCAGCCCTTCCCGGTGCAGATCGACGTCGATGCCGGCCGCGCGGTGGGCGAATTGAAGCCCATCTGGCGCTTCTTCGGCGCCGACGAGCCTAACGTCGCGACGATGAAGGACGGCCGCAAGCTGATGCAGCGGCTGGGCGAGCTGAAGCCGGGCAGCGTCTATTTCCGCGCCCACAACCTGCTGAACACCGGCGACGGCACGCCGGCCTTCAAGTGGGGCAGCACCAATGCCTACACCGAGGACGCGCAGGGTCGGCCCGTCTACGACTGGAGCGTCGTCGACCGCATCCTCGACACCTACCTGCAACGCGGCGTGCGGCCCTATCTGCAGATCGGCTTCATGCCGCAGGCGCTGTCCAGCGCACCGGCCGGCACGCCCTACCAGCACAGCTGGCGGCCGGGCTTTGGCTACCACCTCATCGCCGGCGCCTGGAACGCGCCGCCCAAGGACTACGCGAAGTGGCAGGAGCTGGTCTACCAGTGGACCAGGCACTGTGTGGAACGCTATGGCCGCGAGGAGGTCAAGACCTGGTACTTCGAGGTCTGGAACGAGCCCAACGGCCCGGCCTACTGGACCGGCACGCAGGCGGAGTTCAACCAGCTGCACGACCACGCCATCGCCGGCGTGCGGCGCGCGCTGCCCGAGGCCCGCGTCGGTGGGCCCGACGTGGCCGGCTCGGGCGGTGCCTTCATGGACGCCTTCCTGAAGCATGTCGTCAGCGGCACCAACTACGCGACGGGCCAGGTCGGCACGCCGACGGACTTCCTGGCCTTCCACGCCAAGGGCAGCCCGCGCTTCGTCGACGGCCATGTACGCATGGGCATGGCCGCGCAGCTGGGCGGCGTGGCCAACGGCTTCCGCAAGATCGCCGCGGTGCCCGAGCTGAGAGCCAAGCCTATCGTCATCGGCGAGAACGACCCCGAGGGCTGCGCCGCCTGCCCCGGCCCGCAGAACGCCTACCGCAACGGCACCATGTACTCCAGCTACACGGCGGCCAGCTACAAGCGCATCTGGCAGCTGGCCGAGCGCCACCAGGTGAACCTGGAGGGCGCGCTGACCTGGGCCTTCACCTTCGAGGACCAGCCCTGGTTCGCCGGCTACCGCCAGCTCGCCACCAACGGCGTCGACCTGCCGGTGCTGCAGGTCTTCCGCATGTACGCCAGGCTGGGCACCACGCAGCTGCAGGCCACGAGCGACGCCGAGGTGCCGCTGGACGAGCTGGTCGCCAAGGGCGTGCAGGGCCGGCCCGACGTGGGCGTGCTGGCCACGCGCGGCGCCGACGGCCGTGTCGCCGTGATGGCCTGGCACTACCACGACGACGACGTGGACGGGCCCGACGCGGCCGTCAGCCTGAAGCTGTCCGGCCTCGGCTCGAAGGCCAGCCGCACGGTGACGCAGTGGCGCGTCGACAAGACCCACGCCAACGCCTTCACGGCCTGGCAGGCGATGGGTTCGCCCCAGGCGCCCGATGAGAAGCAGTACGCGCAGCTGGAGGCCGCGTCGGTGATGGCGCCGGCCGCGCTGCCGGCACTGGCCGTCGATCAGGGCCGTGCGGGCCTGAGCTTCACGCTGCCGCGCCAGGGCGTGACGCTGATCGTCATCGAATAGCCAGCGCGCGCCGCCGGCGCAGCACCTCGGCGCGAGCCTCCAGTGCCAGCAGCTCGCGCTCGCACTCCTCGTGCTTGATCTCCTCGATGCGGGCGTGGATGCGGCGCAGCTCCTTCAGCGGCTCCGACTTGTCCTGCTCGCCGGCGGGCAGCCGCTCGGCCCATTCGAGCAGCAGCTTGGTGATGGCGCCGAGTTGGTCGCCGTAGCTCGACACATCAAAGGCGCGCGCCTCGATGCGCGCATTGCCCGACTTGGGCTTGATGCCGGCGAAGAACAGATCGAGGCTGGGCTCGATGTCCTGCGCCACGTCGCCGCTGAAGGGCAGGCGCAGCTGCGGCGCCCAGAACCAGATCCAAGGAAACATCGTTGTCCTCCCATGCGCCGATGACTGCAAGCGCGTGAGGGCATCGTGGACGAGTGCTGGCGCCGAGACAAGCTAGCCTTTGGGGATGGACGCGCTGATCTCCGCCGCCGCCCGGGCGCTGGCCGCCGGCGACGCGCTGCTCGCGCTGAAGCATGTGGCGCTGCGCGACGACCCGCCCGCGCTGGCGCTGCGCGGCATTGCGATGGCCCAGCTGGGCGAGCTGCCGCGCTCGCGCGAGCTGCTGCAGCGGGCCGCCAGGGGCTTTGGTACGCACGAGGCGATGGCGCGGGCGCGCTGCGTCGTCGCCGAGGCCGAGGTGGCGCTGGCGCTGCGGGACTTCGGTGCTGCGCCCCGCACGTTGGACGCTGCCCGCGCCGTGCTGGAGGCCCGGGGCGACCGCGGCAACGCGCTGCAGGCGCGGCTCATTGGGGCGCGCCGCTCGCTGCTGCTGGGGCGGCTGGACGATGCCGCGCCCCTGCTGGCCGGCATCGACGTGAGCGAGCTGCCGCCGCTGCCCGCCGCCGTCGCGGCACTGGCGCAGGCCGAGCTGGCGCTGCGCTCGCTGCGCGTGGATGACGCCGAGGCCGCATTGACGCAGGCCGCGGCAGCCGCACGGCGGGCCGACATCCCGGCGCTGCAGGCCGAGGCGGCCCAGGCCCGCACCGTGCTCGACCAACCCGCCGCGCGCCGCGTGGGCTTGGACACGCCGCTGCGCCTGGCCGACGTGGCCGCGCTGCTGGGCTCCGGCGCGCTGGTGGTGGACGCCTGCCGCCATGGCCTGCGCGCGGGCGACAGGTGGCTGCCTCTCGCGCGCCGGCCCGTGCTGTTCGCGCTGGCGCGCGCGCTGGCCGAGGCCTGGCCCGGCGACGCGGGGCGGGACGCGCTGATCGCCCGCACCTTCCGGCTGCGCGAGCCCGACGAGACCCACCGGGCACGATTGCGCGTCGAGATCGGCCGGCTGCGCGCGCTGTTGGCCGAGGTGGCGGCCATCACCGCCACGCCGCGCGGCTTTGCGCTGCAGCCGCTGGACGGCCGGGACGTGGCCGTGCTGGCGCCGCCGGTGGAAAGCGGGCCGGGCGAGCTGCTGGCGCTGCTGGCCGACGGCGCGGCCTGGTCCACGTCGGCCCTCGCGCTGGCCCTGGGTAGCAGCCAGCGCCAGGTGCAGCGCGAACTGGCCGAGCTGGAGGACCAGGGTCATGTGCGGGCCGTCGGCCAGACGCGCGCGCGGCGCTGGCTGGCGCCGCCGCTGACCGGTTTCACGACGATCTTGTTACTCCCCGCGGCGCCGCCGACTGCGTAGATTGGCGTCCATGCGCTGACGACCACGGCGCCCACCACCGGAGCAAGCCATGAGCACCACGACCCAGCCCGCCGAGATCGTTCGCGAGTACGGCCCCTTCGACGGCAGCCCCGCCATCCACGGCGTCACCCACGACGGCGAGCGCATCTGGGCCGCAACCAACACGGCGCTGCTGGCCATCGCGCCGGCCGATGGTGACGTGCGGCAGCGCCTGCCGCATGTCTGCGACGCCGGCACCGCCTTCGACGGCCGCCACCTGTGGCAGATCGCCGAGGCGCTCATCGCCAAGCTCGACCCGGCCACGGGCGCCGTGCTCGCCACCATCCCGGCGCCGGGCAGCGGCTGCTCAGGCCTGGCCTGGGCCGAGGGCAGCCTGTGGGTGGGCGAGTACCGCGCCCGCAAGATCCACCAGGTCGACCCCGCCACCGGCGCCGTCAAGCGCAGTATCGAGACCAACCGCTTCGTCACCGGCGTGACCTGGGTGGACGGCGAGCTCTGGCACGGCACCTGGGAGGGCGACGAGAGCGAGATCCGCCACATCGACGCCGCTGACGGTGCGGTGCTGCAGACGCTGCAGATGCCCACGGGCACCGGCGTCAGCGGGCTTGAATCGGACGGCCGCGAGCTGTTCTACGCAGGTGGCGGCAGCAGCGGCAAGGTCCGCGCTGTTCGCCGGCCCAAGCGCGCCGCCTGAGTTTCCTCAACCGTGACGGCCACCTGGAGCCCGTGTGGAGCCGCCGCATGCCATGCGGCGTCGGTCGCCATCGTCGCAGCGGCCGTGGCGCTGGGCAGGCGCTGGCCGCCGTCGGCGTGCACATGGCCGCGGTGCTGGCCGTGACCGCAGTCATGGCGCAGGTGGCCGTGGCCGCAGCCTCTAGGATGCGGGCACGCCACCGACCCGCCCGTCATGAAGCCAGCGCCTCGCGAGACCACCGCCCCGTCGAACAGCCTCATCGCCCGGCTTGTACCGGGTAGCGACTTCCATGACGCCTGGGCCATGCCCGCCGGCGACCCCAGCCTGTCGGCGCTGGGCCAGTTCCTGAAGGCCGCGGGCCGCACGCCGCGCTGGGTGTCGGCCTGCATGGCACTGCGCAACCGCGTCGTGTCGCTGTTCGGGCTGAAGAACCTCGGCGGCCTGGAAAACCTGTCTCGCCACAAGGCCGAGGCCGACTACCGCCCCGGCGACCGCGTCGGCATCTTCACGCTGTTCGAGAACACGCCGCGCGAAGTGCTGCTGGGCGACCGCGACAAGCACCTGGACGTGACGCTGTCGGTCCACCTGTCGGCCGACTCGCTGGTCACGTTGACGACCGTCGTGCATGTCCACAACCTGCTCGGCCGGGCTTACATGCTGCCGGTCACGCCGATGCATCGGCTGATCGCGCCGACGGTGTTGCGCGCCGTGGCGCAGGGATGACTTGCGAATGACCAGCCGCGCCGCCATGCCTTCATACCCAGGTACCAAACTCGGCAAGTCCTATGAGGTTCATTTCGTCCCCAACAGCGACCTCTTGGTCTGTGTGGGCCAGAAGATCAAGCTGCGGCAACGGCTGGGGCGCGAGCACGTCACCGACGCACGGCCGTTCTCGCATCCCTCACACTGTGCCGTCGCGCCAGATGCAAGCTCTCTGGCGGTGAAGAACACCAGCGGTGCGATCGCTCTGCTGGAGCTGCCGACGCTTCAGCTGCTTTGGGTTCGCCCGCCGGCCAAGGAAGGGTGCCAGCTGCTGTTCTCGCCCTGCGGCGATTACCTGATCACCGGATCATGGAATGGCGAGTTGATCCGGCTGGAAACGGCTTCCGGAGCGGCGCTGCTGCTGGACCATGCGGCTGGATCGATGGTGCAGTGGTTGTCGCAGTCTGGAGACCGCCTCCGGTACGCCTACGTCAAGCAGCCCATCGCCGTCGACAGGACTTCACCGCCTGGCAATTCCATCGTGACGCTCCGCTCATGGCCGTTCGACACGCAACCGGAGCAGCGCCTGACCGGATCTTGGCGCTTCATCAAGGCAGCTGAAATCTCCCCGGACGGCCTATGGCTCGCCGTGCTGCACCAACTCAAGGGAGCGACTTTTCAGGTTGACATCGTGGATCTGTCCAGTGAGCGCGTGCTGTCTAGCGCACCTGTCACCTTCGGCGGAAGCAACTTCTCCCTGGCTTGGTCACCTGATGGCCTCCACCTCGCTTGCGTTCGCGGCGGCGGAGTGACGCTTTTTGACGCACCAAGCCTGCGGATCGCCAGTGAAGTAGCCTGTGCCTACGCATGCCACGTGGCCTTTTCGCCTGATGGCCAGTTCCTGGCGATTGGCGCTTGGGAACAAGGGACTGTGAAGCGGATGACAGACCTCCTGACTCTGCAAGGCACCGCAGCTTCGGTATGAGGTTCAGTGCATCCCACCAACAATGGCCCACCGCCCTCAACGTCTCGACCGATGACCGCGCCGCTGCCACACCGCCTGACCGCTGACCTCATCCACACCGAGGCGCAGCTGCGCGCGCTGATTGGCGAGCCCGCCGCGCTGACTTGCGCCAAGATCACCGACCGGCTGAACGACGCGACGCGCGTGTTCGTCGAGCGCTCGCCGTTCGTCTGCATTGCCACCAGCGATACCGCAGGCCGCTGCGATGTCAGCCCGCGCGGCGACCCGGCCGGGTTCGTGCGCATCCTGGACGACCGCACGCTGCTGCTGCCTGAGCGCCCCGGCAACCGCCTGGCGGACACGCTGCGCAATGTGCTGGCCAACCCGCACGTGGGCCTGATCTTTGTCGTGCCGGGCGCGACGGACACGTTCCGCGTCAATGGCCGGGCGGTGCTTACGACGGATGCCGCGCTGCTGGCTCCCTGCGCGCTCGAAGGACGCACGCCGAAGCTGGGCCTGCTCGTCGACATCGAGGAGGCCTACACGCAGTGTTCGAAGGCCTTCCTGCGGTCGCAGCTGTGGGACCCGGCGTATTTTGTTGACCCCGGAGTGCTGCCGACCGGCGGCCAGGTGCACCGCGCCATCCAGGGTGAGGCGTTCGATGCGCAACGCTACGACACTGAGCGCGCCGAGCGCTACAGCCGCCGCGAAGGCTTTTATTGAGGCCTGGCGGGCCGCTCAGTGCCCGCCCGCCAGCAACGCCGCATTACCCCCCGCCGCCGCCGTGTTGACCGTCAGCGTCTGCTCCGCCGTGAAGCGGTAGAGCTGGCGCACATGGCCGGCCGCGGTGACCAGAGGCAGGATGGCGCCGGGGCGGGCGGCAAGAGCCTGCGCCAGCGTGTGGGCCGCCGCCGCGTCTGACGACGCGAGCGCGACACCCGCCAGCTGCGGCGCGGCCAGCAGGCCGGGCAGGGCCGAGTCGGGCAGCAGCGTCAGCGCATTCACCGGCAGGCCGGCGCGCAGCAGGGCCTGGCGGGCGCGTTCGTCGTCGCTGAGCCAGATGGCGCTGTTGCCGGCCAGCAGCGCGCTCACCACGGCCGTAAGGCCGGCGTCGCCGCGGCCGAGCACGGCGAAGGCGCCGCGGGCGTGGTGGCGCAGCGTGTTGCTTTCGCCGGTGGGGCCGGGCAGCACGATGTCGACGAACTGCGCTTGAGCCGCGGTGAACAGGCCGCGCAGCGCGAGGGCCACGGGCGCGTCGAGCGTGTCGGCGGCGCGGCGCAGCGTGGCGATGCGCTCGGCCAGCGGCGTGTCGCGCCAGGTCGCGTCGGCGGCGACGGCCAGCGCGTCGGCCGGACCGTTCAACGGCAGCGGCGGTGCCGGCGCGTCGATGACCGGCTCGGCGCAGAAACGGCGCAGATAGTCCGGACCGCCGGCCTTGGGGCCCGTGCCGGACAGGCCTTCGCCGCCAAAGGGCTGCACGCCAACGACGGCGCCGATGATGTTGCGGTTGACGTAGACGTTGCCGATCCGGGCTTCGTCCGCGAGTCGCTGGGCGCGGCTGTCGATGCGGGTCTGGATGCCCAGCGTGAGGCCGTAGCCCAGCGCGTTGATGTCCTGGATGACGTCGTCCACCGAGCCGTCGAAGCGCACGACGTGCAGCACCGGGCCGAAGATCTCCTCGCGCAGATGCTGCACGCTGGGCAGCTCGAAGGCGACGGGGCGGATCTGGCGCGGCATGGCCTCCATGACGGGCGCCTCGGCGATGAGCGTGGCCTCGCGCTTCAGGCGTTCAACGTGGCGGGCGATGCCGGTGTGGGCTTCATCGTCGATGACGGGGCCGACGTCGGTGGCGAGGTTGGCGGGCTGGCCGACGTGCAGCTGCTGCAGCGCGCCCTTCAGCATCTCGACGACGCCATCGGCGATGGAGGACTGCACGCACAGCAGCCGCAGCGCCGAGCAGCGCTGGCCGGCGGAGCGGAAGGCGCTCTGCACGACGGCGTCGATGACCTGCTCGGGCAGGGCGGTGGAGTCGACGACCATCGCGTTCAGCCCACCTGTTTCGGCAATCAGCGGCACAGGTGAGTTCGGCTTGGCAGCGAGCGCCTTGTTGATGATCTGCGCCACGGCCGTCGATCCGGTGAAGCAGACGCCGGCCGTGTGCGCATGGGCCACGAGGCCGGCGCCGACGGTCTCGCCGGGGCCGTGCAGCAACGCGACCGCGTCGGCCGGCACGCCGGCCTGGTGCAGCAGCTCGACCATCTTCAGCGCGACATAGGGAGTCTGCTCGGCAGGCTTGGCGGCGACCGCGTTGCCGGCGACGAGGGCGGCGACGACCTGGCCCGCGAAGATGGCCAGCGGGAAGTTCCACGGGCTGATGCAGACGAAGACGCCGCGGCCTTGCATCAGCTCGGGCTCGGCCTCCGCTTGATCAGCGTAGTAACGCAGGAAGTCCACGGCCTCGCGCACCTCGGCGACGCAGTCGGCCTGGGTCTTGAAGGCTTCCTTGACGAGCAGCGCGCAGAACTCGGCCAAGCGGGCGTCGAGGTCGTCGGCGGCGCGACGCAGGATGGCGGCGCGTACCGCGACGGGCCGAGCGTTCCAGGCGGCGAAGCCGTCGTGCAGGCGGTTCATGGCCGCATCGACTTCCGCGGCCGTGGCCTCGGGCACGGCGCGCACCGGCGTGCTGTCCAGCGCGGCCTGCAATGGCGCGCGTGCGCCAAGCACCGTCAGGTCGGCGCCGGTGGAGTTCAGCCGGCGGCCGTAGAGGGTCGGTGGCAGCGGCAGCGACGGGCCTTCGCGCACGTCGGCCAGCGGCGAGCCGAGCAGCTCGGGCAGCTGCACGCCCGGGTCGGCGAGCTGGTGCACGAAGGACGAGTTGGCGCCGTTCTCCAGCAGGCGGCGCACGAGGTAGGCCAGCAGGTCGCGGTGCTCGCCGACGGGCGCGTAGACGCGGCAGGGAATGCTGCCGTCCTTCAGCACCTCGCGGTAGACACCCTCGCCCATGCCGTGGAGCCTTTGCATTTCAAACGCGGCGCCGGTCGCACGCGCCATCTGCACGATGGCCGCGATGGTGCCGGCGTTGTGCGTGGCGAACTGCGGGTAGATGACATCGGCATGCTGGATCAGCGCGCGGGCGCAGGCGAGGTAGGACACGTCGGTGTGCTGCTTGTGCGTGAACACCGGGTAGTGGGCCAGACCCAGCTCCTGGGCGCGCTTGATCTCGCCGTCCCAGTAGGCGCCCTTCACGAGCCGCACCATGAAGCGCAGGCCGTGCTTGCGCGCGATGGCCGCGACCTCGTCGACGACGGCCAGCGCGCGCGTCTGGTAGGCCTGCACGGCCAGGCCGAAGCCGCGCCACTGCGGATAGACGATGGCGATCTTCGCGGCCAGCGTGTCCAGCACGTCGAGGGACAGCTCCAGGCGGTCGACTTCCTCGGCGTCGATGGTCAGGTTGATGTCGGCGTTGGCGGCCAGCTCGATGAGCTGCCACACGCGCGGCAGCAGCTCGGCGAACACGCGCTCGCGCTGCAGCACCTCGTAGCGGCTGAACAGCGCGCTGAGCTTGATGGAGATGCCGTCGGACGCCTCGGGCCCTGGCGCGCGCTGGCCGGCGGCGATGGCCTTGATGGCATTGGCGTAGGCGGCCAGGTAGCGGCGCGCATCGCTCTCGGTGCGGGCGCCTTCGCCAAGCATGTCGTAGCTGAAGCGCAATTGCTTCTGGACCTTTCGCGCGTCGTCCGCCTCGTCCATCGCCTCGCGAATGTCGCGGCCCAGCACGAACTGGCGGCCCAGCAGCTGGATGGCGCGCACGGTGGCCGCCACGACGGTCTGCGCGCCCAGGCGCTTGAACAGCCCGCCATCGTCCTCGGCGCCCGGCAGGAAGCGCTTGGACATCGAGATGGCCGACGCCGACAGCGCGGCCAATACCTTGTGCGGGCTGCCCTCGCTGGCGCCGTCGAAATCGGCGCGGCCGAGCTGGTCGGCCGTCAGCGCGATGGCCGTCGGCGCATCGGGCACGCGCAGCAGCGCCTCGGCCAGCCGCATCAGCGCCAGGCCCTCGGCGCTGGTGATGGGGTACTCGCGCAGCAGCGACTCCATGGCCCAGAACGGCGCCGGGTTGCGCCGCACCTGCTCCACCCAGGGCGTGGCCATGGCGATGACGCCGGGCCAGTCCAGGGCGGCACCGACGCGCTCGGCCAGCGTCTGCACGACACCCGCTTCGGCCCGGTAGGGGTCGGGCAGGCGCGCTCGTTCGGGCGGGGCATTGAAGCTGGACATGGCTTTCTCCTGGTGAGATCAGCAATGTATTCAGGAGCGTTCTGGATTAAATTCCAAGAATCGACACGGACGCCGATACAAATCCAGATGAGCACCGAAGCCCCCCTCGACAAGATCGACGCCCGCATCTTGCGCGTGCTGCAGACGGACGGGCGCATTTCCAACCTCAAGCTGGCGGAGACGGTGCACCTGTCGCCCACCGCCGTGCTGGAGCGCGTGAAGCGGCTGACGCGCGACGGCTACATCCTCGGCTACGAGGCGCGGCTGAACCCGAACAAGCTGGGCGCGGCGATGCTGGTCTTCATCGAGGTGCACCTGGACCGCACGGTGCAGGACGTGATGGACACCTTCAAGGCCGCCGTCCAGGCCCGGCCCGAGATCCTCGAATGCCACCTGGTGGCCGGCGGCTTCGACTACCTGCTCAAGACCCGCGTGCGCGACATGGGCGCCTACCGCGAGTTCATCGGCAGCGTGATCTGGTCGCTGCCGGGCGTGCGCGAGACGCGCACGTATGCCGTCATGGAAGAGGTCAAGGCGACGAATGCGTTGGCGTTCTGATGAAGCCTTGCGTGGCTTGGTTGGATGCAGGACCGCCGCACGCGCCTAAAGTCACCGCATACGCCACTGACGTTGAAAGCCATCGCCATGAACCGCCAGACCCGTTTCTGCTCGCCATCGGCTGTGAAATCAATTGCGTTGGCGCTCTCCGCCGTCTGCGCCGCTCTCTGCGCCCTTCCCGCCCTGGCCAACAAGGACGATCGGACCCAGCCGATCAATCTGAGTTTTGAACGCCATGGCACGACTGACCGAGCCAAGGGCCGCACCGAGATCGTTGGCGACGTGATGTTGTCGCAGGGCTCCACGCTGCTGCGGGCCGAACGGGCCGACCTGCGTGAGACACCCGACGGCTTCTATCGGGCCTCTGCCAGCGGCACCTTGTCGAAGCAGGTGTCCTTCCGTCAGGGGGGCGATGCGACCGGCGAGGCCGTCCAAGGGTCGGCAGACCGGCTGGATTACGACTCCCGCGCCTACACCGTGCGTCTGCAAGGCCGTGCGCGCATGCAGCATGTGGAAGGCGCTCGGGTGGCCATGGAGGTGACGGGGGCGTCCGTCGCCTATGACAAGCGGGCCAACTTCTTCACCATCGAGGGCGGCAGCGGCTCACCCAATCCAAAAGGCCGTGGGCGCATCCTGCTGATGCCAACGCCCGCGAACAACAGCGATGCCGCTGACGGCATCGCGCCGGCGCTGGAGCTGCAACCCTCGTTGACGCTCACGCAGCCGAATTAGAGGCCCTCACGTGCTTCGGCCAGTGCCTCCGACACCGCCCCCCTCAGCGCCGGCAGCACCTCGGCCTCGAACCACGGCCGGTCGCGCAGCCAGCGCTGGTTGCGCGGGCTGGGATGCGGCAGCGGCAGCAGCCCGCGGGCCAGGCCCTCGCGCCAGCCGGCCACCAATTCGTCCACCGAGGCCTTGCGCTGCAGATGCCAGCCCAGCGCATGCGCGCCGATGGCCAGCGTCAGCCGGACATTCGGCAGCGCCGCCAGCACGCGTTCGCGCCACAGCGGCGCGCATTCGGGCCGCGGCGGCAGGTCGCCCCCCGCGCCGGTGCCGGGGAAGCACAGGCCCATGGGCAGGATGGCGAAGCGGGCCGGGTCGTAGAACTGCTCGCGCGTGACGCCCAGCCAGGCGCGCAGCCGGTCGCCGCTGACGTCGTCGAAGGGCCGGCCCTTCTCGTGCGCGACGCGGCCCGGCGCCTGGCTGGCGATGAGGATGGGCGCGCGGCGGTCGAGCTGGAAGATGGGCCGTGCGCCCAGCGGCAGCTGCGGCCCGCAGACTGCGCAGGCGCGCAACTCGGGCAGCAGCCGAGCGAGCTTGGTCGTTGCCACTAAGCCAGGTGCTGGCCCAGGAAGCGCAGCGCCCGGTCCCAGGCCTGCTGAGCCCACGCCGCGTCGTATTGCGTCTTGGCAATGCGGCCGGGGCCCTGCGCCGTCTCGTTGGCAAAGGCATGGCGGGCCAGGTAGCGGTGGCCTTCGTAGTGCACGCCGGCCTCCTTCAATTTGGCCTCCAGCGCGTCCACCTGGTCGATGGCGAAGAACTCGTCCTGCGTCGCCCAGTGCGCCTGCACGGGCAGCTTGAGCCTGCTCGCATCGATGGCCTTGACCGGCGGCATGCCATACCAGACGACGGCGGCGTCGGCCTCCGGCGACTGCTGCGCCGCCAGCCAGGTCAGCGCGCCGCCCATGCAGTAGCCGGTGACGGCGACCTTGCCGCTGCCGAGCTTCAGGCCCTTCAGGTACTGCAGCGCGCCGCGGATGTCCTGCGAGGCCGCATCCGCGAAGTCGAGGTCGGACTTCAGGTGGTTGGCCTCCTCCTCCTCGACGGTGCTCTTGCCACGGTAGAGGTCGGGCACCAGCGCCGTGAAGCCGGCCGACGCGAGGCGGTCGGCCACGCCGCGGATCTGGTCGTTCAGGCCCCACCATTCCTGGATGACGACGATGGCGGCGACCGGGTGGTCGGCCTCGGCGAGGTAGCCCGCGACGGTGTCGCCATCGGGGCGCTGGAAGTTGACCTGCTGGCTCATGCGCAATCTCCTGATCGGATGTGCCGCCGAGGCTACCGCAACCGGGCCGCTGCGTGCAGTTGCCCTGTCAGGGCTGCGACGTCAGCCGCTGCACCAGCGCCTGGGCGGCGGCGCGGTCGAAAACGGCCTGCGGGTCGGCCAGCGCGGCGGTCAGTTCCTGCCGGGCTTCGTCACGCCGGCCGAGGGCGGCCAGCACGGTGCCGAGGTGGTAGCGGATGGCGCCCGACGTCGGCTGGCGCAGCCGCGCCTCGCGCAGAAGCGGCAGCGCCTTGTCGTGCTGGCCCTGGGCGGCATAGGCCCAGCCAGCGGTATCCATGATGCTGGGGTTGCCGGGCTCGCGCTTCAGCGCCTCCAGCGCCAGCGGCAGCGCGGCAGGGTCCTTCATCTGCAGCAGCACGTCGGCGAGGTTGTTGCGCACCGCGTTGGCGTCGGTCTGTTTCAGCAGCAGCTCGTAGTGGCGGCGCGCATCGGCCCAGCGGCCCTGGGCCACGAGGCTTTCGGCCAGCGTGTTGCGCGCCAGCGCGTCGTCGGCATGCGAAGCCAGCCATTGCTCCAGCAGCGCGAGGTTGCGCGCCGGTGGCACCTGGCCGACCTGGGCGGCGTACAGCCGCAGCAGGTTCTCGGTACCGGGCGCCAGGCGCTGGGCCTGGGTGAAGGCGTCGATGGCGGCAGCCGTCTTCTGGCGGGCCAGCGCCGCTTGTCCGAGCAAGCTGTAGCCGAGTGCCGACTTGGGGCTCTGTTCCAACACGCGGCGGGCGCGCGCCTCGGCCTCGGCGACGTCGCCGGCCAACAGTGCGGCTTCGACGCCCAGCCGCTGCAGCGCGGGCTGGGCGGGCTGCAGCTGCAGCGCCTTGTCGAGGGTGTAGCGCGCAGCGGCGGCGTCGCCGGCAGCCATCTGCAGCCGGCCCACGATGGCCAGCAGCACGATGTCGCCATCGGCCAGCCGGCCGGCCTGCACCAGGTAAGGCCGGGCGCCGACACCGTCGCCGGAAGCCAGCGCCGCGCGGGACATCAGCAGCAGCGCGCCGACATGGTCGGGCGCCATGCCCAGCAGCGTTTTGGCGGCAGCGCGCGCCTCGCCGGCGCGGCGCTGGCGCAGCAGGAATTCCACCAGTGCGGCCTGCGGGCGCAGCTCGTGGGGCCCGGCCTTGGCCTGCGCACGGTCCAGCCAGGCCTGGGCGTCAGCGGTGCGGCCGCGGGCCTCTTCAAGTGCCGACAGCGCAAGGTAGGCATCCACCGGCAGCTGTCCGGCCTTGACCATGGCGGTGAGGCGGGCCGCGGCAGCGTCCGCGCGGCCCAGGCGGCGCTCGGCCTCGGCCAGCATGAGGCGCGCGGTGTGCTGGTCGGGATCGAGCTTGAGGCCGTCTTCGAGCAGCGGCAGCACGGCGGCGGGCTGGCTGGCGTCGAGCAACGTGCGGGCCAGTTGCAGGCGCAGGCTCGCCTGGCCGGGCTGGCGCTTGAGCTGGTCGGCCAACAGGCCGATGGCGCGCTGCATGCTGGCAGCGTCGCCGCGCCCGGCCAGCACGCGCGCCAGGCCCAGCGTGGCATCGACGCGCTGCGGATCTTTCTTGAGCGCGGCCTGAAAGGCCTGCTGGGCGGCGTCGCCCTGGCCCTGGCGCTCCAGGGCCAGGCCCAGCGTGGTGTAGAAGCCGGGCGATTCGTGGCTGCGCAGCGCCTCCCGCATCAGCGCCACCGCCTGGTCGGGCTGGCCGGCCGCGAGGCGGGCCTGCCCCAGCAGCTCCAGCGTCTGTGCCTGCCCGGGGTTGCGGGCCAGCGAAGCCTCCAGCGCCGCGATGCCGGCCGCGGTCTGGCGCTGACTCAGATAGAGCTGCGCCAGCAGATTGGCGCCTACGTCGCTGCCACCCTGGCTGCCGCGGTAGCGCTCGAGGTAGCGGCGCGCGACGTCGCCCTCGCCAAGCGCGAAATGCGCCATGCCGGCGAGCAGCACCATCTGCGGCTTGAAGGCCAGCTGGGCTTCGGGCTGCGGGTCGACCTGGGCGGTCACGCGGCGCAGCGCGGCGACCATGGCCGTGCGGTCACCGCGCTGGCCGGCCTCCAGCGCCTGCAGATAGGCCACGCGCGGGTCGCCGCCGTGGTCGTTGGCCAGCGGCGTCAGCTCGGCCCGCAGCTCGGCCCAGCGTTCCTGCTGCAGCCAGAGCTGCGCCCGCATTAACCGCGCCTCCAGATGACGGGCGTCCACGGCGAGCACGCGCGCGAGCGCGGCCAGGCGCGCTTCGGCCGGCTCGCCTTGAGCCTGCAGCAGCTGGGCCTGCGCCAGGCGCACCTCGGCGTCGTCAGGCGCCAGGCGCAGCGCGCGGGCGACGGCAGCTTCGGCCTCGCGCAGCTGACCCAGCTTGAGCCGGATGGGGAGTTCCGCCAGCGCGGCGGCGAGGTTGTCGGGATCGTCGGCACGCAGCCGCTCCACCTCGCCCAGCGCCTGCTGGGGCTTGCCCAGTTCGGTCAGCGCCTGGGCGCGCACCAGCAGCACCTCGCGGCGCACGCGGCCCTGCAGACGGCCGGGGTCGAGCCGCACGTCGGCCAGCAGCTGGCGGTGCTTGCCCAGCAGCAACTGGGCGCGGGCCAGGGTGTCGGCCAGGTCCTGGATGGACACGCCGCGGCCCAGCGCGCGCTCCACGGCCGCCTCGGCGCCGACCGCGTTGCCGCCCTCCAGCAGCACCTTGCCGAGCAAGGCCTCGGCCAGCAGCAGGTCCTGGTCGGTGATCAGCGCCTTGCGTACCTGCTCCAATGCGCAGGCGAGGTCATGCTTGGCGTAGCAACGCTCCGCGGCTTCGAAGAAGCGGTAGGCCAGCTCCTTCTTGTTCGCGGGATCGGCCGCCGGCGGGGCGGCCACGGCGACACCGGCCCAGCAGGCCAGCAGCAGGGCCGGCAGGCGCATCCGTCAGCCCGCGCGGCGGCGGCGCGCCCAGGCAGCACCGCCCAACGCCAACGCCACCAACGCGAGCGAGGCCGGCTCGGGCACCTTGTTGGTGGTCGTCACGTTGCCGGTGAAGCTGTAGAGGTGGATCTGTGCGCCACTGCTGTTGAGCGTGTCGACGATGACCGAACCCTCGATGTCGGCGTTGTTCTTGAAGGCCGCCTGGGTGGCCAGGATGCCGCCACCGAAGTTTCTGTTGATCGTGACGCTGGTGGCCTTGTTGAAGTTCCAGACCGCCGCGTTGGCGAGCTTGCCGCTGGCGCTGCCGCCGAGGAAGTTCGCGCCGACCACCACCGAGCTGAGGTCGCTGTTGAAGATGAAGGTCGAGGCGTTGCCGAGGTTGAATTCGAACTCGCTCGCGCCCAGCACCTGGGCGCCGAAGCTGCCATTGAGGTTGAAGACGGCGCGGCCGCTGGCGTCGGCCACGGCGGTGAACACGGCCTTGCTGCCCTGCATGCTGATCGAGCTGGTGGCCGTCAGCGCGGCCAGCTGGCTGGACAGGCCGCCCAGCACCGCGCCCATGTTGGTGGAGGTGGCGGCGTCCAGCGCGGACTGCAGCTTGGCGTCGCTGGCGAGGTTGGTGACCTTGCCGCTGTTGAAATTGGTGGCAGTGGCGCTGCCGGCCACGTAGGCGGCGCCGCTGCCGCCGTTGAAGTTGACGCCGTTGGTGGAGCCTTGCACGACGCCGCCGCCGTTGTTGATCATCGCGCTGCCGAGGTTGCCCGTCGTGACGACGCCCACGGCCGCCGACCCGTTGTTATTGACGTTCACCGAGCTGGCCGAGCCGAGCACCGTCAGCGCTGCGTAGTTGGACACCGGAATGGGGCTGTCGTTGGCGAACTCCGCGCCGCCGCCGCCAACGAAATCCCCCCCGATCCAGCCCCGGCCGTGCACATGGGTGCTGCTGGTGCCGCCATGCAGGGAGACGAGATTGAACTGCTGCAGCACCTGCTGGCCGGTCAGCGGTGCAAAAGCGGCCCGCGCCGGGGCAGCCAGCAACAGGGCGGTGGCGAGGGCAGCGAGAGACCACGAAGCGCGCATTGGTTTCGTACCAAGGGATTGACAGAGTTGTCATTGTAAGTTTTGCAACCTGCAAACCCGCCCCCGCAACTGGAGGGCCGGCACTGGAATTTCGTGTGATCGGCACGGGTTTTCCTTGGGGCGGCGACAATGCCGGCTCGCCTCTCCCCGCCATGAAGCTCGACCACATCGTTTCCACCCGCCTGCCGACGCCTCACGGCGAGTTCGCCATCCACGGCTTCCGCGAGGGCGACACGGGCCAGGAGCACGTAGTGCTGAGCATGGGCGATCTGACCGGCGAGGAGCCGCCGCTGGTGCGCGTGCATTCCGAATGCATGACGGGCGAGGTGTTCGGCTCGCTGCGCTGCGACTGCCGGCCACAGCTGGAAGCTGCCATGAAGCGCATCGCGGCGCAGGGCCGCGGCGCCATCGTCTACATGCGCGGCCACGAGGGCCGCGGCATCGGCCTGGTGCAGAAGCTGCGCGCCTACGCCGAACAGGACGCGGGCGCCAACACCATCGAGGCCAACACGGCGCTGGGCCTGCCCATCGACGCGCGCCGCTACGACGCCGCCGCCTGCATGCTGCGCGCGCTCGGCGTGCATCGCATCCGGCTGCTGACCAACAACCCGCTGAAGATGGCCGCACTGGCCGAGTTCGGCATCGAGGTCGTGCAGCGCGAAGCGTCGCTGACGCGGCCCGGCCCCGAGAACGAGAAATACCTGCGGACCAAGGCCGAGGCCATGGGGCACCACGACCTGGGGCATCTGTTCGAGTGAGCCGAACTAGGGTTTGGGCCGGCGGGCGTAGCTGATCGTCAACGCCTCCCACGCATGCCCGTCGGGCTCGCGCCAGTAGACGATGCGCCCGCCGCCGTAGTTGTTGACCTGGAAGTCGTCCGGCCCGATGGGCGTGCTGCGCCAGGCGATGCCGAAGTCCTTCAACCGCGCCAGCAGCTCGTCGAACTCGGCGTCGCTGACGCGAAACGCATAGTGCTGCAAAGGCACTGCGGTACCGGGCGCGACCTCGTCGAAGTCGATCGTCAGGTCGTCGGACACATAGACCGCGCTGACCGGGCCCACGGCAGCCTGCGCGGACCACGGCACGCCGAGGATGGCGGCCAGCCGCTCGGCGGCGGCGCGGCGGTCGCGGGCGGGGATGAGCAGGTGGTCAAAAGCACGGCGGGCATGGCGATCTCCTCAAGCTCTTGCACACCTCGAGACGGTATCCCAGGTGCGCGTCGTGATGTCCTTGCCGAAGGTCTTCTCCAGCAGCTGCATGAAGACCGGGCCCTTGGCCTCAGGCACATAGCTGCAGAACACCTCGCCGCCATCCAGGCCCCAGATGCAGGCCTCGCCATGGGTACGTGGCAGCTCGACGGGGCTGGCCTGCAGCGGCTCGCGCAAGAAGGTGACGACTCGCTTGGCGGCGGCCGGCAGCTTGAACGCGGCAAACGGGTCCGCCTCGATCAGCTGCTGCAGGTGCTGGCTGGACCGCACATGCGTCGCGAAGCTCTTGCCCATGCCGGCCTGCATGGCGGCCTCCAGGCGCTTACGCAGCGTCGCATCGGAGGCCGCACGCGGCGTGCTGAAGGCGACGTTGCCGCTGCTCAGCAGCGTCTTCACGTCGCTGAAGCCGGCCGCCTCCAGGCTGCGCTGCAGCTCGGGCATCTTGCAATTCATCGGGCTCACTCCGCGGAGCAGGGCGACGTAGCGGGGCATGGTTCAGGTCCTCGGTCAGGGAGGCGAACGCTAACCGATGGATGCCCCGGCAAGAGCAGCGCGGGTCACCTCGTCCGTCGGGAACAGATGCTCCACCTTCAAGGACGCCAGCGTGATGTCAAGCGGCGTGCCGAAGCTGGTGATGGTGGAGAAGAAGCTCAAGGTCCGGCCGTCCGCGGCGCGCAGGCGGAAGTCGAGCACGGGCAGTTGACTGCTCGATTCGGCAGCGGCCCACGGCGCCAGCGTCGGGCGCAGCTCGTCCAGCAGCGCGCGCAGCCGCGGCAGGTGCTCGGCCTCGCGGCTGGCGCGGGCCCACATCTCGTTGCACAGCCAGGCCTCGTCCACGCACAGCGTGCGCAGGCCGCCGGGCGCGAAGACGGCACGCAGCAGGTTCAGCGGCTGACCCAGCATGGCCTCGCCCGGCAAACCTAACAGGTCCATCAGGCGTGCCAGACCGGCGTTGGCCATGACGACGTTGTAGTCGCCGTCCAGCACCAGGGCCGGCGCGGCGCCGTCGGCGTGGATGAGCTGCTCCAGCGCCGCCCGCACCGGCGCCATCTCGGGCGCGTCCAGCGCGCGCTCGGCATGGGCCGGCGCATAGCCGGCGGCGAGCAGGGCCTGGTTGCGTTCTTCCAGCGTGGCGCCGAGGGCATCGAGCAGCGCGATCAGCGTCTCGCGGCCGGCACGCGAGCGGCCGGTCTCGATGCAACTGAGGTGGCGTTGCGAAACGCCGGTGCGCAGCGACAGCTCCAGCTGGCTGACGCGGCGCGACTTGCGCAGGGCGGCGAAGGTGGCAGTCATGCGGCCGATTCTGCGGCGCGGGTTGAGGGGCGGCCATGACCTCGGAGGTCATTGCGACGATGCACAGGGAGTTCGAGCATGGCGCCACCCCAACCCAAGGAGTTAGTCATGCGACCTGTTCTGATCTTCGTCTTCGCCGCCTTCGGTGCCTTCTCGCTCTACGCGATGTGGGAGGTCGGCCTGCTCGGCATCTGGCAGGCCGGCATGGCCAGCGTGGGGGCCTGGCAGGTGCTGCTGGACCTGATCGTCATGTCCTTCATCGCACTCGGCTTCATCATGCGCGACGCACGGCAGACGGGCCGCAAGGTCTGGCCGTTCGCGCTGCTGACGATTGCGGCCGGGTCGTTCGGGCCGCTGCTGTATCTGCTGCTCGCGCCGGCGCATCGCGCCCGCGGCGCGGCGCCTGCCGGCGTCTCAGCCTAGGCTCGCGATGGCGACCTGCAGATTGGCGCGCGCCGTGGCCTCCAGGCGCGCGCGCAAGGCCGGCGTGCCGTACAGCACCGGCCGCGCAAGAAAGCCTGCCAGGATGGCGCCGCGCTTCTCAAAAAAAACGGCCGGCGGCACATGCGCGTACTCGACGCGGATCTGCGCCTCGTACTCGGCAAAGCGCGCCGGCGCGGCACCGAGGATGGCGAGGTCGATGTCGACCAGCAATTGCTCGTCGGGCGTGGCTGGCGCAGCGCTGTGGCGCGTGGCCAGCACCAGCGCGGCGATGCGCTCGGCCACGTCGCCGGCCGCGCTGGCATCGAGCAGCGCCGTGCGCGCCCAATCGGCGCTGGCCACCTCGTTGTCATGCCGATACACGTCGTAGATCGCGTCGTGGAACCACAGCGCGATCTCGACCTCGGCCGGCCGCTCGGCCAGCACACGGAATTCGTCGAACAGCGCCAGGCACTCGGCCAGATGCTGCTGCGTGTGATACGCCCGGTGCGGCTCGGCATGACGGGCCAGCAGTTCGGCATGCAAGGTGTCGTGTGGCGCGGCGCCGGACGCCTGCCATCCGGCGCGCCAGCTCACCAGATCGAGGCCCATGTCGAGGGCAAGCTGCAGTCTGCGGTGACGCCATGTACGGAGGGCATTACTTCTCCCGAAAGATTTGCCAGTGTCCTTGACCCGGAATGAGCCGCACGACAGCACCATCAACGGAAATCACAACGGTGGAATCCGTCGTCTCAACCGGTTGAATGCGGCCACTTTCACGACTGAACCAGAAACTGCCAGGACTAAGCTTTGGCGATGCACGGTACCAATAGGATTGCGCTCTAAACGCCTTCGATTGGATACACCCGTCTTGATACACGGATGGACATGTTTTGATGCGCTCGCTTCCTCGAGGCACAACCAGCACGATCTCCGGGCTGATCGTCAAAAGGTACATGACATAGGGAAGCTCTGAGTCTTTTCCGCCTTCAACTGGTCTTACCCAACTTGCAAGAGGCGGCAGACTCGAAGCGGTGCGGTCCAAATCTGACGCAATTCGATGGCCATCAACCCGACGGCTGCGGAAATCCTCGAACAGCAAGTCGCAGGTGCCTGAGTACATGAATGTTTGCCTGCAATCTCCGGTAACGGGGCGGCGCTCATCACCAATTGCTATGGGGCCGAGGACGGCAAGACCTGCTCGGTCGAGCTGCGGTTTCGGATAGGCGCAGCCGGCCAGTAGCAAGACCAATGCGGGCAGCAGAGTCGAGCGAACAGAACGTGTCATGTCTATATGGGTAAGCATAAGTCTGCTCCCGCTACATGCAGTCCTCCCACTCTCACACCCACTCCACCACCGCCCGCGGCCAGCGCTCCGTGTAGCGCTTGCTCGCGCAGCGCTGCCGGTAGATTTCGATGCTGACGCGAACCGGGTTGCGCCGCACCCGCATGCCCAGCAGGTCGGCGAGGCCGTGCGGCGCGATGACGTGCAGCTCGTCGCGCACGCCCAGCCACACGCCCACCGCCGTGGCGGGCTCGGGCCAGCTGGCGATGGCCTCCTGCAGCGAGCGCAACGGCGCCACGGCATGGCCGAAATGCTGCTCGAACCAGAGATGCACGCCGGCCTGGTTCACCACGTCCCAGGGCAGGTCGGCGCAGGCTCGCTGCAGCCGCCGCTGCAACGCTGCGTCACGCGCGGGATCGAGGTCGTCCGCGCAGAAGTAGGCGAAGTCGACGTCCGCCGGCATGCTGGCCTGCGCATGGCCATGCAAGGCATCCCAGACGAGGTTGCGCAGTGCACCGGGGCCTATGCACCACTGCGCCCGCACCAGCGAGCGGCCGGCCTGCAGCGCCGCCATGAACCAGGGCGTGGCGCGCACCAGCGCCGTCAGTCGGTCGACGTCGTTCACCGCTTCTTTTCGCGCTCCTGCAGGGCCCGCCACATCACCTTGCCCGCGCCGCTCTTGGGCAGGCCGTCGACGAACTCGATGAGCGCCGGCACCTTGTAGGCAGCCATGTTGGCGCGGCACCAGTCGCGCAACTCGGCTTCGGTCAGCGCCTCGTGCCCCACACGCTTCACGACGACGGCCTTGACGGTCTCGCCGCGGTAGGCGTCGGGCGCCGACACGATGCAGGCCTCGGCCACGCCGGGGTGGCCGTGCATGAGGTTCTCCACCTCGGCCGGCCAGACCTTGAAGCCGCTCGCGTTGATCATGCGCTTGAGGCGGTCGGTCATGAAGAAGTAGCCGTCGGCGTCCGCATAGCCGATGTCGCCGGTGCGGAAGAAGCGCCGGCCATCGAACTCGACGAAGGCGGCGGCCGTCGCGTCCGGGTGGCGCCAATAACCGTCAAAGACCATGGGGCCGCTGACGATGATTTCGCCGGCTTCGCCCACGGGCAGCTCCCGCAGCGTGTCGGGGTCGACGACGCGCGCGTCGCAGCTGATGTAGGGCACGCCCAGGCATTGCTGCTTGGGTGCGTCGTGCGGGTTGCTGTGGCTGGGCGCGGCCGTCTCGGTCAGGCCGTAGCCCTCGGCGTAGCGCAAGCCCCAGCGCTGGCGCAGGCGCTCGGCGATGGCCTGCGGCATGGCCGCGCCGCCGCCGCCGATGTAGACGAGGCTGGACAGGTCGAAGCTGTCGACCTCGGGGCTGGCCAGCAGGTCGATGACCATGGTCGGGATGTTGGTCCAGCGCGTGACGCGGTGGGCCTTGATGAGCCGTGCCGCGTACTCGCGCTGCCAGCGCGGCATCAGCACGAGGCTGGCGCCGCCCATCAGCGCAGTGTGCATGATGACCACCATGCCGGTGATGTGGAACATCGGCACGACGGCCAGCGTCACGTCCTCGTGGCTGCCGTTGCCCCACAGCGCATTGGCGAACACGTTGTGCTGCAGGCTGCGATGGCGGTGCATGCAGCCCTTGGGGTTGCCGGTGGTGCCACTGGTGTAGGCCAGCAGCGCGAGATCGTCGGCATCTATCGTCGTGTCCGGAGGCGCGGCGGTGCAGGCCAGCGCGTCGGCCCAGCGCGTCGCGCCGGCGGGGATGGCGATGTCGGCGTTGAGCCAGTCGGCCCAGCTTGCCGGCAGGCCGTCTGCATCGACACGCCCACCAGGCAGCACCTCGGCCAGCCGCGTGACGAGCAGGTCGCGCGCCGGCATGCCGGCGGCCAGCCATTCGGCGGCGAGGTCGGCGCTGGTGATGGCGAGCACGGCGCCGCTGTCCTCGATGAGGTGCTTGAGCTCCGCCGCCTTGTTCATCGGGTTCACCGGTACGACGACGGCATTCGCGCTGAAGACGGCGTAGTGGGCGATGACGAGCTGCGGGCAGTTCTGCAGGTCGACGAGCACGCGGTCGCCCTTGCCGACGCCGCGCTGGGACAGCCAGGCGGCCAGGCGCTCGACCTGGGCGGCCAGCTCGGCATAGGTCGTCGTGTGGCCGAGGAAGACCAGGGCCGGCCGGTGTGGAAAGCGGCGCACGCTGACGCTCAGGTTGTCGGGCAGCGCGGTGGCCGGGGGCTCGATGGCATGCGGCACGCGGGCCGGCCAGAAGGCGTGGTGCGCTCGGGTCATGAAGCTGTCTCCGGCTTTCTCTGGCCGACGACGAGATAGACGCCCAGCAGCGTCACGCCCATGCCGGCGATGGCTTGTGCGCCGAGTGTCTCGCCGAACAGCAGCCACGCCATCACCGAGGTGACAGAGGGCACGAGATACATCGTGCTGGTGACGGCCGTGACGCGGCCGTGGCGCAGCATGTGGAACATCAGGCTGATGCCGCCGGCCGTCAGCACGAGGATGCTCCAGGCCATCGCGATGACGACGTCTCGATGCCATTCGATGCGCATCGGCTCGACGAGCCAGGCCATGGGCAGCGTGACGGCCAGCGACGCGGCGAACTGCACGACCTGGCCGGTGCGCAGGTCGAAGTGGGGCACGAAGCGCTTCTGGTACAGCGTGCCGCCGGTGATGGCCAGCAGCGACATCAGGCACAGCAACAGCGGCGCGCCGTAGCTGGCGCCGAGGTTGAGCTTGTGCCAGATGACGAGCACGACGCCCGCCAGGCCCAGCGCCACGCCCGCCCACTGCCGCCGCGTGACGGCCTCGCCGATCAGCGGCGCGGCGGCCGCCACCAGCACAGGCTGCAGGTTGACGATGAGGGCCGCCGTGCCGGCCGGCAGGCCCTGGCGGATGGAGACCCAGACGCCGGCGAGATAGAGCGCCTGGATGGCGATGCCGGCGACGGCGAGGTGGGCCATCTCGCGCCGCGTCGGCCATGGCGCGCGGGCCGCCAGCGCGAGGCCCAGCATCAGCGCGACGACTCCGGCGTAGCGCCAGCTGAGAAAGGTCAGCGGGTCGGCATGCGGCGCGGCCAGCTTGGCGACGACGTAGCCGGTGGCCCAGATGAAGATGAAGAGGGGTGGCGCGAGGCGGTCGAGGAGGGACATGAGGCCGGCATCATGCCCGCCCCAGCAGGCGCTCGCTCATCAGCCCCACGAGCGTGGTGGCGTCGGGCAGCGGCCCGTCCAGCGGCAGGCCGGCGAAGGCGCCGTCGAGATCGAGATGGGACACGCCGTGCGCGAGGCTCCAGCCGCTGAGCGCCAGCAGCGGGCCGGCGGCGGGATCGAAGCGCGTGGCGGCGGCCAGCAGCACGGCAAACGTCGCGTCCGCCGCGCGCTGCAGACCCGGGTGGCGCGCGCGGCTGGCCAGCACCGGGCCGAACATCAGCCGGAAGCGCGCCGGCCGCTGGCGGGCGAAGTCGACATAGGCCGCCGCGATGGCGGTGAGCTGGGCGCGCGCGTCGCCGGGATGCGCATCGACGCCGGCCTGCATGGCCACGCCCAGCTGCGCGAAGCTGCGCTCGGCCAGCGCGGCCAGCAACTCGGCCAGGCCGGCGAAGTGGTGATAGGGCGCGGCATGCGACACGCCGGCGCGGCGGGCCACGTCGCGCAGTGTCAGCGACTCGGCACCACGGCGCGCGAGCAGCCATTCGGCGGCATCGAGCAGCGCGCCGCGCAGATCGCCATGGTGATAGCGGCCAGGCGGCTTGACGCGCGGCCGCGCCGGGCGCGGCGCTGCGGCCGGCTCCGTCACCTCGCCTGATGCGACCGCCCCGACCGCATCTGCCTTGCCGACAGGCTTGCTGCTTTTTCCCATGCCCAGATCTTGACACGAGCAAGATCGGCGTGCAGCATCGCCATGTGATCTTGACATCAGCAAGATCGAGACGGCCTGGCCGGCGGGGCAGCGCGACGGTGCGGGTGGCGCTGCGGATGGCGGCCCAGGGCCGCGGGTCGCCGGTCTGAGCGGTGAGAGCAATCCAGGAGAACGTCATGTATCACTTCGTCGTCCGCCAGCGCCTGCGCCATGCCTTTGCGGATCTGAATGCGGGGCGCTACGACGGCATCCCGGCGCAGTTCGCGCCGCGGCACAGCCACCGCATGGTGGGCGAGCATGCGCTGGGCGGCGAGCGCCGCTCGCTGGGTGCCACGGCGAGCTGGTATGCGCGGCTGCAGCGGCTGCTGCCGGGGCTGCGTTTCGAGGTAGACGGCATCTGGGTCAGCGGCTGGCCCTGGCGCACGCGCGCCGTCGTCGCCTGGCGAGACGCCTTCCGCCTGCCCGGCGGCCGTGAGGGCAGCAACTGCGGCATGCACGAGTTCGAGCTGCGCTGGGGCCGGGTCACCGCGCTGACGGTGCACTGCGACACGGCCCGGCTGGCGAGCTATCTGGCCGAGGTGGCCGCAGCAGGTCAGCCGGAGGCGTTGGCAGGACCCATCATCGGCTGACGCGCGTCGGCGTCGATGAGCTCGCGCAGGCAGCGCAGGCACAGGCAGCGGCCGGGGTAGCGCGCGGCCAGTTCGGCGCGCAATGCGTCGGTCAGCCGGATGCCGAAGCAGGCGCAGTGGCCCGCATTGACGCCGCACTCGAAGCCGCCGCCGCAGCGCGGGCAGCTGGCGTCGAGCGGGGGGCCGGCGCGGGTGGGACTACTCATAGCGGCGATTGTGGATCGTCGTCCAGCGGCGGCAGCGGCGTCGCGCGGGCCAGGGCCATCCAGGTGGCGAAGTCGGGTTTGCAGGCCCGCCTGGGCGCCGGCCGGGCCAGCTCGAGATGGGTGACGTGGCCGATCAGCACGCCATACTCGGCAGGGATTTCATCGGGCTCGGCGATGCCGGCCTTGATGACGAACCAGCACTGGCCGCACAGCGCGCGGTAGGCGGCGGACTTGGCCGGCCGGCGCAGTTCGCCGAGCAGGTCGCTGCGGTTGACCTTGATCTCGTGGATGGCGGGTTCGAGATAGTCCTCCACCGTGCTGTGGCGGATGGAGTAGACGTCGGGCATGGCGTTGACCCAGAGCGTCTTGCCGTCCTCCTGCGGCAGGCCCGCGCGCAGCGTGAGGCCGCGCCAGGCGATGCGGCCGGCACGCTGCATCTCGGTGGCGACGCGTTCGACGAGCAGCTCGTGCGCGTCGCGCGCGGCACGGTTGCGCAGCAGCGAATCGGCGATGAGGGCGACGCCGGCATCGGTCACGCGCAGCCGCTCGCGGCCGCCGTCCTCCGCCAGGCGCTCGACCCAGCCGGCCGCCAGCAGCTCGACCTCGACGAGGTCCTGGCTGGGCCAGCCGGCGCTGCGCCACAGCAGGCGCAGCCGTTGCAGCTGGAGGCGGGTGGGGGCGGGCATGGCGCGATTCTCAAGCGCCCAGCAAAAAGCCCCCGGCCGGTGGGCACGGGGGCTTGGCGAAGACGCGGGCCGGGAGGCTTAACGCTCGCGCTTGGGCAGGACGGTCAGGCCGGCGACCGGCGTACCGGTGGCGGTGGTCGGCACGGCGAAGAAGGTCCAGACGCTGTTGGCCGGGAAGGCCAGCGTGGCGTTCGAGTAGATCGCCGTCGAGGACGTCGGCACCGTCACGTCCACCTGCGATGCGGTCGTCGAGTTGATGCTGGTGGGCGTGGAAGCGACGCCAGGCAACACGTTGGACGCCGCGGCGCTGTAGTCCACGTTCAGCGACACGCCGGAGGTCTGCGCCGCGATGGCGTTGATCAGGCGGACCTTCACGTTGCCGCTGACGGTGGGCAGGCGGTTGTCGTCGTCGAGGACGGCCAGCTTGGGGTCGGTCGGGTCACCCCAGACCAGCAGCGTCGTGTCCTTGCCGGCCGTCAGCGCAACGTTGGCGGTCTTGCTCGTGCCGTTGACGGCATAGCTCAGCGCGCCGGTGCCGGCGTTGACCGTGACGTATTCGCTGATCAGCGGGCTGATCGCGCTGCTGAACATCTGCTGGCCGTTGATCGTGGAGGCCACCGTGCCAGCGCTGGCGAGTGCGGCGACGGTGCGCACGCGGCTCTGCGTGTTGGCGTAGTTCGTGACGGCGCCCTTCTGGATCAGCTTGATGCCGTTGACGAGCACGCCGCCTTCGGAGGAGGTCAGGATCAGCGTGTTGACGCTGGCCGAGTCGAGCGAGAGGGCGGGAATGGCCAGGCGCAGGTCGGTACGCTTGTTGTAGCCGGTCACGCAGACGCGGAAGCTGCCCGAGTTGATCTGGATGTAGCCGCTGCCGGAGCCGCCGGCCAGGTTGGTCGTGAGCGCCGTCTCGGCCGCGAGCGAACAGTCGGCGGACGTCGTCACGTAGACGTCGAGCGCGCCGGCGTCGGGGGCCAGGTTCAGGACCAGCAGCTTGGCCTTGTTGGCATCGGGGGCCGCCTCGGCCTCCTGCAGCATCGTCGTGCGGACGGCACCGGCGAAGCCGTAGCTGATATAGGTGTAGTTGCTGTCGCCCGTCAGCGTCGGCGTCAACGCGTTGATGCTGGTGCCGACATCGCTGGTCAGCACCTTGCTGGCGGTGGCGCCGGTGTCGACGCTGCCGTAGTCGCCGGCGGTGGCGTAGGCGACCTTGCTGTTGATGGTCTTGTCGTTGACCGTCAGGTCCAGCTGGGCATAGGAGCGCGTGGCATTGAGCAGGCGGACCTGCGTGTTGCTGCCGCCGCCGCCGCTGCCGCCGCAGGCGGTCAGGAAAGCGGTGGCCGACAGGCTCAGCGTCAGGGCCAGCCGGGTGGCCCAGGGGGTGAATCGCATCGAGAACTCTCCGAAAAAACCAGTACGCCGGGCCTGATCGCCAAAGCTGCGGCCAAAGACGCGGACCCGCGATTAGAACCCAAGCCGGAGGAGCGCGGATTTCCACCTTCTAGCGCCCGGTGAAGAACTGTTGCTGCAGGCCTGGCCGCCATTGAGGAGAACTCTCCAATTCCAGCAGGTGCCTGCTGGGTAGCATGGCCCGGATGAACTATCCGCACCTGCTCGCGCCGCTGGACCTGGGCTTCACGACGCTGAAGAACCGCGTGCTGATGGGCAGCATGCACACCGGGCTGGAAGACGGCCGCAAGCACTTCGAGCGCATGGCCGTGTTCTTTGCCGAGCGGGCGCGCGGCGAGGTCGGGCTGATCGTCACCGGCGGCTTCGCGCCCAATATCGAGGGCTGGGCCAAGCCTTTCGCCGGCACGCTGGCGACCTCGGGCGCCGCGCGGCGGCACAGGCTGATCACGGACGCCGTGCATGCCGAGGGCGGCAAGATCGCGCTGCAGATCCTGCATACCGGGCGCTATGGCTACTCGCCGCTGTGCGTCGCGCCGTCGCGCATCCAGTCGCCGATCAGCCCGTTCACGCCGCGGGAGCTGAGCGCGCGCGGCATCGAGCGGCAGATCCGCGCCTTCATCCGCTGCGCGAAGCTGGCCCGCGAGGCCGGCTATGACGGCGTGGAGGTGATGGGCAGCGAGGGTTATTTCATCAACCAGTTCCTCGTCACGCACACCAACCAGCGCACGGACGAGTGGGGCGGGGCGTACGAGAACCGCATGCGGCTGCCACTGGAGATCCTGGCGCGCATGCGCGAGGCGGTGGGGCCGGACTTCATCATCATCTACCGGCTGTCGATGCTGGACCTGATCCCCAACGGCAGCTCGTGGGAGGAGGTGGTGGAGCTGGCGCGGCGCGTGGCGCGCGGCGGGGCGTCCATCATCAACACCGGCATCGGCTGGCACGAGGCGCGCATCCCGACCATCGCCACCAGCGTTCCGCGGGCGGGCTTTGCGTGGGTCACCGCAAAGCTTCGCGCCAGGCTGCGCGAAGAGGGCATCACGACGCCGCTGGTCACCAGCAATCGCATCAACACGCCGGAGGTGGCCGAAGGCGTGCTGGCGGACGGCTCGGCCGACATGGTGTCGATGGCACGGCCCTTCCTGGCCGACCCGGCCTTCGTGCAGAAGGCCAAGCAGGGCAGGGCCGACGAGATCAACACCTGCATCGCCTGCAACCAGGCCTGCCTGGACCACACCTTCGCGCAGAAGATCTCGACCTGCCTCGTCAACCCGCGCGCGGCCTACGAGCAGGAGATCGTCGTGCGGCCGGTCGGCAGCGGTGCGAGGAAGCGCATCGCCGTCGTCGGCGCCGGCCCGGCGGGACTGGCCGCCGCGACGACGCTGGCCGAGCGCGGCCATGCGGTGACGCTGTTCGACGCGGCGGCCGAGATCGGCGGCCAGTTCAACATGGCCAAACGCGTGCCGGGCAAGGAGGAGTTCAGCGAAACGCTGCGCTACTTCCGGCGCCGCATCGACATCACCGGCGTGGACCTGCGGCTGGGCCGCCGCGTGGATGCCGACGAGTTGAAGGGCTTCGACGACGTGCTGCTGGCCACCGGCGTCAGCGCGCGCGACCCAAAGATCCAGGGCCAGGCCGAGGGCATGGCACGCGGCCAGGTGCTGAGCTACATCGACGTGCTGCGACACGACAGGCCGGTGGGCAGGCGCGTGGCCATCGTCGGCGCGGGCGGCATCGGCTTCGACGTGGCGGAGTACCTGCTGGAGGCCGGCCACTCGCTGACGCTGGATCCGGCGGCCTGGCGCAGGCACTGGGGTGTGGGCGACCCCGAGCAGGTGCGCGCGGGGCTGCTGCGGCCCGTGCCCGAGGCGCCGGAGCGCGAGATCACGCTGCTGCAGCGCAAGGCCGGCAAACCCGGCGCGGGCTTGGGCAAGACGACGGGCTGGATCCACCGCGCGGCGCTGAAGATGAAGAACGTCGACATGCTGGCCGGCGTCAACTACGAGCAGATCACGCCGGAGGGGCTGTGGGTCAGCTATGGCGAGAAGCGGGCGGATGCCCAGCTCATCCAAGCCGACACCGTCGTGCTGTGCGCCGGCCAGGAGCCGCTGCGCGAGCTGGAGGCGCCGCTGCGGGCGGCGGGTGCCAGCGTGCACCTGATCGGTGGCGCGCTGGAAGCCGGCGAGCTGGATGCCAAGCGGGCCATCCTGCAGGGCACGACGCTGGCCTGCCGGCTTTGAGGTTCAGGACAGCAGGCACAGCTGGTAGCCGAGGTCGCTGTCCTGCTCGCTGACGTCCAGGCCCTTGGAGAGTTCGAAGCTGGAGTCGTACCAGCCGCAGCCGTCGGGCTGGGTGTCCGGCTCATCGCTGCGCTCGGTGGTCACAGCGGCGGCCGCGGCGACGGGCGGCGGCGTGGTTGGCCGGGCAAAGCGCGGGGTGCTGAAGAACTGCATGGCGGGCTCCTTGGCGTGGGCGTCGTCCTGGTGACGACATGCCTTCAGCATCGGCGCTGGCGCTTTTCTGGAACATCGCCCGGAGGGCGGGACGACGGGGGAGGGAGCCGTGCCAAGCTCCCCCAGCACCCTCGAAAGGGGGATTCACAAAATGGGGTCAGAGTCATTTTTCGAGCGAGGATAAATCGACTCCGACCCCATTTTCAGAGACGCAGCAGCTCCCGTCGGGCGTCGCTGCCGGCCCACCGCGCGGCCTTCTCGCTGCGTTCGCACAAGCGTTCTGCCAAAGTGAGCGCAGGCTCACGCAGAGTCGGACTGCGCTTGCCGATCTGGCGCAGTGCCCAGTTGACGGCTTTCTTGACGAAGTTGCGGTCGTCGCCGGCCGCGGCCTCGATGAGGGGCAGGCGGGCGAGGAAGTCGGCGTCCGGCCGCGTCTTGTGATGCACGGCGGCCACCGCCAGCAGCGAGAAGCCGGCGCGCTTCTCGAACTCGTGCTCGCGCGCCGCCCAGCGCGGGATCGCATCCCAGGCCAGCGGGCTTTTGACGAAGGCGTTCAAGCAGGCCTGGTCGCAGACGTCCCAGGCCTGCATGCCGGCCACCCAGCGGTCCATCTCCTCGTCGGTAAAGCGAGCCGGCTCCGCCACCATGCCGGCCAGGATCTGCGCATCGGGGATGCCGGTGTCCCACAGCGCCAGCGCCAGGCCATGGTCGCGCTTGAACTCCCGGCCCAGCGCGCGCAGAGTGGGCACCGCCAGGCCGAGGCGGCCATCGCCGGTCAGGCCGAAGCGGGCCATGCCGGCCAGCTGATCGGGGCGGGCCTGCGCGCGCAGCGCGGCCAGGGCTTCATCCAGGCGGCTCATGTGCTTATTCGGCATGCGCGGATTCTGCGGCGCACGCGCAGCGGAAAATCGCCGCTTCGACACGATCGACCCGACGCCCCGATGAAGCTCACCCTCCGCTTCGCCGCGCTGGCCGCCGCCGCCCTGCTGGCCACCGCCCCCGCCGCCCATGCCACCACCAGCCCGGGCGTGTCCTGGCAAGCCGCCGCCGCGGACGCCGACATCGACCGCGCCTTCGCCCAGGCCAAGGCCGAGAAGAAGCCGGTGCTGCTGTACTGGGGCGCCAAATGGTGCCCGCCCTGCAACCAGCTCAAGGCCACCCTCTTCAACCGCGCGGACTTCATCGAGCAGAGCAAGGCCTTCGTGGCCGTGGGCATCGACGGCGACGCGCCCGGCGCGCAGAAGCTGGGCACGCGCTTCAAGGTGCGCGGCTACCCGACGATGATCCTGTTCAGCCCCACCGGCAACGAGCTCACGCGCCTGCCCGGCGAGGCCGATGCGGCCCAGGTCATGAAGGTGCTGCAGCTGGGCCTGTCCAGCGGCCGGCCGGTCAAGGCCGTGCTGGCGGACGCAAAGGTGGGCAAAAAGCTCAGCGCCAACGAATGGCGCTTGCTGGGCTTCTACGGCTGGGAGACCGACGAGCAGCAACTGCTGCCCGTGGCCCAGCGCCCCGCGACGCTGGCCCAGCTCGCCAAGGCCAGCGAAGGCGCGGATGCCGAGACGGCCACGCGGCTGTGGCTGAAGTCCGTCGGCGCGCTGGCCGAGGGCAAGGCGGCCGACCCGGCCCAGCTGCCGCGCCTGCGCGCCGTGCTGGCCGATGCCGCACAGGCTCGCTCGCAGATGGATGTGCTGACCAACGAGGTGCCCGACCTCGTCAAGGCCTTCGCGCCTCAGCCCGGCGAGGCGCGCAACGCCCTGGTCGCCGAGTTCGACGCGGCGCTGAAGAAGCTCAACGAGGACGCGACGCTGTCCCGCGCCGATCGTCTGAACGCGCTGCAAGGCCGCATCGAGCTGGCGCGGCTGGACGTGCCCAAGGACGACCCCAATCCCAAGGGCATTCCCGCCGCGCTGCTGGCCGAGGCCCGCGAGCAGGCCAGCCGCTCCAACCGCGAGATCACCGACGGCTACGAGCGCCAGGCCGTCGTCACCGGTGCCGCCTACCTGCTCGGCCGCGCCGGGCTGTGGAAGGAGAGCGACGAGCTGCTGAAGTCGGCGCTGGCGCGCAGCCACTCGCCCTACTACCTGATGAGCCAGCTCGGCGGCAATGCCAAGAGGCAGGGCCGCAAGGCCGACGCGCTGCGCTGGTACGAGGAGGCCTTCAACAAGAGCGAGGGTCCGGCCACGCGACTGCAGTGGGGCTCCAGCTACCTGGGCGCGCTGATCGAGTTGAGCCCGGAAGACACGCCGCGCATCGAGAAGGCCGCGGCCCAGCTGTTTGCCGAGGCCGAGAAGGACCCCGGCGCCTTCTACGAGCGCAGCGAGCGTTCGCTGAAGAAGGTCGGCACGCTGCTGGCCGACTGGAACAAGAGCCCCGCCCAGGCCGCCGCCGTGGGCCGGCTCAAGGCCCAGCTCGACGGCGTCTGCGGCAAGCTGGACGGCAGCGATGCCAAGGCCAGGTCGGCCTGCGAAGGCGTGTTGAAAACCAAAAAGGCTTGACGGCGCGTCAGCACGACTGCTCGGCCTGCAGCGCCGCCTGCACCGCCGGGCGCTGCTTCATGCGCGCCTGGTGGGCCGTGAGGTTCTCCAGGCCCGTGATGTCCACGCCATTGCCGGCGGCCCAGCCGGTGATGACGAAGAGATAGGCGTCGGCCACCGTGAAGGTCTCGCCCATCAGCCAGGACTTGCCGGCCAGCTGCCGGTCCACCCAGGCGAAGCGTTCGGACAGCTTCTTCCTGAACAGGGCCTTGGCCTCCTCCGGCATCGCCGGGTTGAACAGCGGCGAGAAGGTCTTGTGCAGTTCGCTGCCGATGAAGGCCAGCCATTCCTGTACCCGCGTGCGCGCCAGCGTGCCGGCCGGCGGCAGCAGGCCGCGGTCGGGTGCGCGTTCGGCGATGTACTGGACCACCGCCGCGTTCTCGGTCACACGCTGGCCGTCGTCCAGTTCCAGCAGCGGCACATAGCCGCGCGGGTTGACCGCGTAGTAGTCGCCGCCATCGGACAGCTGGTGGGTCTTGAGGTTGACCTTGACGGACTCATGGGCCAGGCCGGCTTCGTGCAACACGATGTGGGGGCACAGCGAACAGGCCCCGGGGCTGAAATAGAGCTTCATGGCGTGCGTCTCCGGAACGGGATGGAAGACGCGGCAAGCGGCGTGCCGGCTCAGAGGGTCGTCACCTGGCGGAAGGCGGCGATGAAGTCCGCCACCGCGCGCGGCGAGCGCACACCCTGCGGCTGCACGGCATGGATCTCGACCGGCACCTCGGGCAGCAGCGTGCGCACCTGCAGGCCCTCGCCCGAAGCGGCCTGGGCGGTGAAGGAATCGATGATGGCCGGGCCGAAGCCCTGCTCGGCCATGACCATGGCGATGTGGTGGGTCTGCACCGTCATGCCGGCCTTGGCCTGCAGGCCCAGGCGCGACCAGTGGTCGGCCAGCACGGCGCCCAGCGGGTCGCGTTCGTCGATGCGGATGAAGGGCTCGCGCAGCACCTCCTGCATCGTCACCGTGGTGCGCTTGTCGGCGCGCGTCTTGCGGGCCGACACGCAGACGAGGCGGCCGGTCGCCACCAGCTCGTCCTGCAGGGCGGGATGCGGCAGCTTGCCGTAGACGATGCCGACGTCGGCCTCCTGCAGGGCCATGGCGCGGGCGATGTCGTTGGAGTGCAGGGTGCGCACCGACACCGGCGTGCCGGCATGCGCCTTGCGGAAGATGCGCAGCGCATCCGGCAGCGCCCGCACGGCCAGCGACGGCACGATGAGGATGCGGAAGGGGCTGTCCTGGTCCTGCCGCAGCGCCGAGGCCATGCGGCGCAGCGACTCCAGCTGCAGCATCAGCGCCTGCACCTCGGGGTACAGCGCCTGGGCCTCGCGCGTCGGCACGAGGCGGCGCTTCTGGCGCGTGAAGAGGGCATAGCCCAGCTGCAGCTCGGCATGCTGCAGCGTCTGCGTGATGGCCGGCTGCGTGACGTGCAGCAGCTTGGCAGCGGCACCGACGGAGCCGGTCAGCATGACGGCGTGGAAGACTTCGACGTGCTTGATGCGCATGGGGCCTGTTCACTCAACGGGAGTTGGGCGCGAGAGGGTCTGCGCGGGTGCAGGGCTAGGCGTCGCGCTGCAGCCCGGGCTGCTTGCCCGGGCAATGCGCGCAACGACGCCATGCGCCTGCGCAGGCCCTCTCCCTAAGGGTTGTCACTCAAAAGCCCGCGCGACGTGACCCATGGCTGTCGAGCGCACCTCGCCATAGACGATGCCGAGATCGCGGGCTTTTGGGTGGCAACGCGCCTGGCTACCGTTGGGTGAACAGGCCCTGGTTCATTAGCCCAGCTTATGAACTCGCGGTCAAACACGATGCACAGCACGGGATCGTTTTCCTAGCATTCAATGCATCCGATCCACCCACACGGGAACGCCATGAAGCTCGTCGCCCTCGCCGCCGCCCTCCTCTGCATCGCCGCCCACGCCGAGCCTGGCACGCTGGACAAGGTGAAGGCGTCCGGCACCTTCACCGTCGCCTACCGTGACTCCTCCATTCCCTTCTCCTACCTCGGCGCGGACGCCAAGCCCACCGGCTTCGGCTGGGAGATCTGCGCCAAGGTCGTCGAGCAGGTGAAGAAGGCCACCGGCCGCGCGGACCTGCAGGTGGCGGCTCAAGCCGTCACGTCGTCCAACCGCATCCCGCTGCTGCTGAACGGCACCATCGACATCGAGTGCGGCTCCACGACCAACAACAGCACGCGCGGCAAGCAGGTCGCGTTCTCCATCAACTACTTCTACACCGGCACGCGGCTGCTGGTGAAGGCAGGTTCGCCGGTGCGCGGCTTCGGCGACCTGAAGGGCCGCAAGCTCGTGTCCACCACCGGCACCACCAACATGCTGGTGCTGCGCCGGTTCAATGCCGAGGAAGACGCCGGCTTCGAGCTGCTCGGCGCCAAGGATCACGCCGAGGCGGCGCTGCTGGTGCAGCAGGGCCGCGCCGACGGCTTCGGCATGGACGACATCCTGCTGTTCGGCCTGCGCGCCAGCGCCCAGGATCCCGCGTCGCTGGCCGTCGTCGGCGAGGCGCTGCAGGTGGAGCCCTACGCCATCATGCTGCGCAGGGACGACCCGGCATTCAAGAAGCTGGTCGACGACACGCTGGGCGCCATGATGAAGAACGGCGAGTTCGACGCGCTGTACCGGAAGTGGTTCCAGTCGCCCATCCCGCCGCGCGGCATCAACCTGAATGCGCCGATGAGCAAGGAGCTGCGCGAGAACCTGAAGCAGCTGTCCGACAAGCCCGCGGTGTGATGAGCCCCTCGTCCAAGGACTACCTTGGCCGGTCCCCCGAGGGGACGGCGATGCTTGCCGGATCGACCGGCAAGCACATCGCCCTAGGCGGGCCGGCTTGGGAACTGGAGTCGGACCCAGGCAGTCCCTGCGGACTGCCTGTGCCTACGGAAGGACATGGGCCTCTGGCCCATGGCAGGCCCGGCGCTCGGCCCGCAATGCAATGCGCAATGGAGCCACTGACATGGAGGTCGTAGGCGTCCTTGGCGGCATGGGCCCGCTGGCGACGGTCGACTTCATGCGCAAGGTGCTGGACGCGACGCCCGCCGCGTGCGACCAGGACCATGTGCCCATGATCGTCAGCTGCCTGCCGCAGATCCCCGACCGCACGGCGGCCTTCCGTGGCCAGGGCGACTCGCCGCTGGACGCCATCGTCGACTGCGGCCGGCGACTGGCGTCGGCCGGCGCCGACCTCATCGTCATGCCCTGCAACACCGCCCACCTGTGGTTCGACGAGGTCCAGGCCCAGTTGCAGCAGCCCATGCTGCACCTCGTCGACACCGCGCTGCGCGAAGCGCTGGCACTGGCCGCCCCTGAGGCCAGGCTGGGCCTGCTGGCGACGGACGCGACGCTGGCCTCGGGCCTGTACATCAACCGCCGCCTGCCCGACCTGCCAACGCCGGCATGGCTGCTGCCGACGGCCAGCGAGATGTTGCACCAGGTCATGCCCGGCATCGAAGCCGTCAAGGCGGGCCAGCTCGACATCGGCCGCGAACGGCTGACCGAGGCGGCCCGGGCGCTGCGCCGGCGCGGCGCGGACGTGCTGGTGCTGGGCTGCACCGAGCTGCCGCTGGTGCTGGACGCCGCCGTCTGCGGCCTGCCCGTCGTCGATGCCACGGCGGCGCTGGCCCGCGCTGTCGTCGCCCGCGTCGCGGCGACGCGTTGACGCCTGCAGGCCCGGCGCTAGGCGGCGTCTGACAGCAGCGGCTGGCGCCGCAGGTCGGCGTCCACGTCCATCAGCACGCTGGCCAGTTCCAGCGTGCGCCACAGCCCTTCAGGCATGGCCAGGATGGCCTCGGGGGTGCGGGCCTGGCTGACCCAGGCGCCGATCTCGGCATGCTGTTCGTCGGTCAGCAGGCAGCGGTCACGCATCTCGTCGAGTGTCTGCACGCGGGGCCTTTCATCGCGGCGTTACCGCGGGCGGGAAGGTCGGGGAAGAGATGCCGGGTGGCACGGGCCGATTCAAACACAGGCCGCCGTTCACCACGCGCCTGAGGCCATTCAAACATGCCGGCCTGCCGCTCGGCCAGGGTTCGTCGGCGGCACCCGCGGCGGCCTGGATACTCGCGGCCATTCGGTCAATGGAGCCTTTGCCATGCCCTTTCCCGCCCGGCGCGCCTGTGTGCTCGCCGCCGTCCTGCTGATCGGCGCACCGCTGGCCCACGCGGCCACCACGCCGCTGAAGCCTTGCCGCATCGCCGGCATCCCCAACGAGCTGAAGTGCGGCAGCCTGCAGCGCCCGTTGGACCCGGCGCGGCCGGACGGCGCCAAGGTCGACATCCACTACCTCGTCGTGCCGGCCATGGCACGCAACAAGCAGCCCGACGCCGTGCTGATGCTGGCCGGCGGCCCCGGCCAGAGCGCCATCGGCGTGGCCGCGCGCGTGCTGCCGCGGCTCTCGCGGCTGAACAACCGGCGCGACCTCGTCTTCATCGACCAGCGCGGCACCGGCAAGTCGGCGCCGCTGGAATGCCCCGACGACAGCAAGCTGCCGCTTACCGAGCAGCTCGACACCGAAGCCCAGATGCGCCGCCTGGACGCCTGCCGCGCGACGCTGGAGAAGCTGCCTTACGGACGAGAAGGAGGCCTGCGCTTCTTCACGACGACGATCGCGATGCAGGACATGGACGCCGTGCGCGAGCAGCTCGCCGTGCCGCAGTGGAACCTCGTCGGCGGCAGCTACGGCACGCGCGCGGCGCTGGAGTACCTGCGCCAGTTCCCCACCAAGGTCCGCCGCACCGTCATCGACGGCGTGGCGCCGCCCGACATGGTGCTGCCGGCCAGCTTTTCGCCGGACACGCAGGCCGCGCTGGACAAGCTCATCGAAGCCAACGCCAAGACCCACCCCGGGCTGCGCGCCGACTGGCACAAGCTGCTCGCCTCGCTGCCGCGCCAGGTCACCGTGGCCCAGCCGCTGACCGGCGAACCCGAGCGCTTCACCGTCGACCGCGAGCTGTTGCTGCGCGCGGCACGGCCGCCGCTCTACCAGCCGGCGCTGGCCGCCGCCCTGCCCGCCGCCATCCACGCGGCCGCCAGCGACGGCCGCTTCGACGGCCTGTTCGGCCTGACCTCGGCCTTTGCCGGCGGCAAGGGTCAGAAGCTGTCGATGGGCATGCACTTCTCCGTCATCTGCGCCGAGGACGTGCCGCGGCTGGCCGGCGCCACCGACAAGCCCGGCGAGGACTTCGGCCATGTCGACGCCGACATGTATGGCCGCGTCTGCAAGACCTGGCCCCGTGGCGACGTGCCGGCGGCCTTCTATGAACTGCCGGCCGCGCCCGGCCCGGTGCTCGTCATGAGCGGCGGCGCCGACCCGGCCACGCCGGCCCGCCACGGCGAGCGCGTCGCGAAGGCGCTGGCCGCGGGTCATCCCGAGCGCGTGCAGCATGTCGTCGTGCCCGAGGCCGGCCACGGCGTGATGGCCGTGGGCTGCATGCGCGACGTGATGTTCCGCTTCATCGATGCCAAGACGGATGCCGACGCGCTGCCTCAGGACGTGGCCTGCGCGACGCGCATCCCGCGCCCGCCCGCCTTCCTGCCCGTTCAAGGAGGGACGGCGAAATGATCGAGATCCGAGACGTCCACAAGCAGTTCACGAGCCGCACCGGCGCGGGCCTGTTCAAGCGCGGCGAGAAGCGCATCGTGCATGCGGTGCAGGGCGTGACCCTCGACGCGCCCGATGGCCGCATCACCGGTCTGCTGGGCGCCAACGGTGCCGGCAAGACGACGACGCTGCGCATGCTGGCCGGGCTGTTCGCGCCCGACGCCGGTCACATCGCCGTCGACGGCATCGCCGTGAAGGACTCACCGCTCAAGGCGTTGGCCCGCATGGGCATCCTCGGCGATGCGCATGGCCTCTACCCGCGGCTGTCGGCGCGCGAGAACATCGTCTACTTCGGCCGCCTGCAGGGCATGGAGCCCGACGCCGCCAACGCACGCGCCGACGAACTGGCCAAGTTGCTGGAGATGCAGTCCATCCTGGACCGCCGCGCCGAGGGCTTCAGCCAGGGTGAGCGCATGAAGACGGCGCTGGCCCGCGCCCTCGTGCACGACCCCGCCAACATCGTGCTGGACGAGCCCACCAACGGCCTGGACGTGCTGGCCACCCGCGCGCTGCGCGAGGCGCTGCGCTGGCTGCGCAGCCCGGCAGGCGGCGGCAAATGCATCGTCTTCTCGACGCACATCATGCAGGAGGTGGAGCAGCTCTGCGACGAGGTCGTCGTCGTCGCCGCGGGCCGCAGCGTGGCGCGCGGCAGCGTGCCGGCGCTGCTGGACCAAGCCGGTGCGACGCGCTTCGAAGACGCGTTCGTGAAGCTCGCATTTCCTGAAGAGGTGGCCGCATGAAACAGGCCTGGATCGTCTTTGCAAAAGAACTCGCCGACGCACTACGCGACCGCCGCACGCTGCTGCGCATCCTCGTGCCGGCGCTGCTGATGGGGCCGCTGCTGCTGACCGCGCTGTCCAGCCTCATCGCCTCGCTGGAGGAGCGCGCCGACCGCCGCGAGCTGATGGCTGTCGGCCTGGACACGGCGCCGACGCTGAAGAACTTCATCGAGCGCCAGACGTATGTCATCAAGGCCGCGCCGGCGGACTACGAGGCCCAGCTGCGCGCGACCAAGCTGCTGGAGCCGGTGCTCGTCGTGCCCAAGGACTTCGAGGCCCAGCTGCGGGCCGGCGAGGCGCCGACGGTGGAGATCGTCAGCGACAGCGCCAACCAGCGCGCGGCGGCCGGCATCGGGCCCATCCAGCGCGTGCTGTGGGGCTTCAACCAGGAGCGCGCGTCGCTGAACATGGCGATGCGCGGCGTTTCAATCGAGCTGCTGCAGCCCGTGGACATCCAGGAGCGCGACCTCGCCAGCGTGCAGGCCCGCGCGACGCGGCTCACCAGCATCCTGCCGATGTTCATCATCATGGCCGTGCTCTACGGCGCCTTGAGCGCGGCGCTCGACAGCACGGCGGGCGAACGCGAGCGCGGCTCGCTGGAGCCGCTGCTGATGAACCCGGCGCCGCCCGGCGCCATCGTCGTCGGCAAATGGGGTGCCGTCGCGCTGCTGGGCATGGCGGTGGCGGCGCTGTCGAGCTTGAGCTTCGTGCCGGCGCAGTGGCTCTTGAGAAGCGACAGCCTGCAGGCGATGTTCCAGTTCGGCATCGAGGAGGCGCTGGCCTTCTGGCTGCTGCAGATCCCGCTGGCCGCCGGCCTCTCCGGCCTGCTGATGGCGCTGGCCATCCGCTCCAAGACCTTCAAGGAAGCTCAGGCCGGCAGCACGCTGATCGTCACGGCAGTGAGCCTGACGCCCATGGTCACGCTGCTGAACCCGGGCGGCGACTCGCCCTGGTACCTCTGGGTGCCGGGTCTTGCGCAGAACACGCTGATGCTGGCCGTGCTGAAGGGCGAGGCGCTGCGCTGGGAGCAGGTGCTGCCGGGCGTCGCCGTCGGTTTTGCGCTGGCGGCGGTGGCGCTCTGGTATGTGGCGCGCTCGATGCGCGAGGCGGTGGCGCGATGAGGGCCGCCACGCTCTCTAGCCTCGTGCTGCTGCTGGCCGGTTGTGCCGGCCTTCAGCCCGCCACGCCGCCCGACTACACCGGCCCGACCGCCAACGTGGCCGACCAGGCCGTGCAGATCGACGGCGGGCTGCTGCACGTGTTCGAGATGACGCAGGTGGACGAGCGGCGGCTGCTGAGCACCAGCATGGCCACGGTGCGCGCCAACCACGGCCGTGGCTTTGCGGTGGCGCCGGTGGCCTTGACCAACGAGCTACCGCTCCGCCCGGCGCGCGTGCGGCTGCAGGCCACCACGCAATATGCCGCGCCCATGCTCGCGCTGGCCCGCCCCACCTGCCAGGTGCAGGGCGACGTGGCTTTCACGCCCGAGGCCGGCAAGGCCTACCGCGTGGCGGGCCGCATCGCACCGGAGGCCTGCGAGGCCTGGATCGAGGATGTGGCGACGCAGCAGCCGGTGACCGGCAAGGCCAGCGGCAAGGGCACCGGCACCTGAGGACGCAGTCGCCTGAGCCGCCCGGCGCGGCGCCCATCGCCGGGATAGCCGCAAGCGATTGGCCGATGTCGATGAGAATGATTAGCATTTGGCTATTCGATTCAACCCGGCGATAGGCGTCATGGCCAAGACCATCAGCTTCGGCATCCTGCACCTCGGCACCTCGTTCACGGTGACCTATGCACTGACCGGCAGCATCGCCGTGGCCGGCACGGTCACCTTCGTCGAGCCGCTGGCGAACACGGTGCTGCACTATTTCTTCGACAAATACTGGGACCACCCGCGCTTCGTGGCCTGGCGCGGGCGCCAGGCCCTCAATCCGGCCTGACCTTGGCCCGCTGGATGACCGGCTTCCAGCGCTGCTGCTCCTGGGCGATGAACGCCGCGAACTGCGCCGGCGTGTTGCCGACCGCTTCGGCCGAATCGGCACCCAGGCGCTCCCGGGAGCCGGTCGAGCGGATCGCCTTGGCCGCTTCCACGGCGAGCTTGTCCACCGCGGCCGGCGCCATGCTGGACGGCGCGAGCAGGCCATACCACTGCGTCATCTCGAAGCCCGGGAAGCCCTGCTCGGCCACCGTCGGCACATCGGGCAGCTGAGGCACGCGCTCCCGGGAACCGGTGGCGAGGCAGCGCAGCTTGCCGGCCTTGATGAACTGCAGCACGGCCGGCGCGCCCACGGCAGCCGCCTCCAGGCGGCCGGCCAGCAGATCGGTCAGCTGCGGGCCGGTGCCGCGGTAGGGCACATGCAGCATGAAGAGATTGGCAGCCATCTTCAGGTATTCCATCGCCAGGTGGCCGGCGCTGCCGTTGCCGGCCGAACCGTAGTTCAGCTGCCCGGGCCGCTTGCGCGCATAGGCGACGAACTCCTGCAGCGTCTTGGCCGGCACGTCAGGGTGGACGACGTAGAGGCTGGGCACCTTGGCCAGCAGCGTCACGGGCCGGAAGTCCTTGACGGGGTCGTAGGGCAGCTTGTCGAAGATATAGGGGTTCACGGCCAGCGTGCCGATGTGGCCCAGCACCAGCGTGTGCTGGTCGTCCGCCCGCGCGACTTCGGACATGGCGACATTGCCGGCGCCGCCGGGCTTGTTCTCGACATACATGGTCTGGCCGAGGGACTTGGTCAGTTCGGCCGCCACGGTGCGCGCGACGATCTCGCTGCTGCCGCCCGGCGCAAAAGGTACCAGCAGCCGGATGGCGCGGTTGGGCCAGGCCGTCTCGGCCCAGCTCGGCAGGGCCAGGCCGGCGGAGGACAGCAGCAGCAGGCGGCGTTGCAGATCGGTCATGGCAGCTCGCACAGGAGTGGGTGTGCGGCGACTCTAGCCCGGTGCCGTCTCACGCTCCATCCAGCCCAACCAGCGCATCGCCTGCTCACGGCTGCTGCCGCACATCTCCTCGTGCGGCGGCAGCGAGTCGCAGACGGCCGGGCGCTCGGGCCGGCCGAAGATCCTGCAGCGCAGCTCGTCGTCCAACTGCGCACAGCGCACGCCCGCCGGCTTGCCGTTCGGGTGGCCGGGGATGGGCGAGCTGATCGACGGCGCGATGCAGCAGGCGGCGCAGCGGGGGCGGCAGTCCATGGCCGGATTGTCGCGGCGGACGCGTGCGCCTCCTGTCGTGGAGGTCACGCGCAAGCCGGCCTCCTACACGGCCGGGCCGTCCGGAACCTCACACTGGTCGCCTGCGAACTGGAAAGCGCGGTGGCCTCATGAGCATCGTCTCCGTCTCCCTCCTCGCCGGCCTGCTGGCGGCCGCGGCCGCAAGTGCCGCATTGGCCCAGTCGAGCCTGCCGTCCTCCGCCACGCCGGCTTCGGCCGCCGTGCCGGCGACCGCCGCCTCCCGGATCGTGCCGACGCGCAATGCAGCCATCACGGCGGCCGAAAACGCCAAGGAGCCCGGCGCCCAGCGGCCCGAGGAAAAGGTGATTCCGCAGATCTCGCTGCCGCTCAGGACGCGCCCCGAAAAGGCGGTGGCCGCTGCGGCATCGGGGCCCACCATCGGCACGGGTGCCGTCAACGACGGCGCCGCCCGCTGCCTGGCCACGGCCAATCCCGCGGACAAGGCCGACTGCGAGCGCAGGCTTGCGGCGTCCGCGCCCATGAAGCCGCGCTGAGCGAACGCGATGAACCTCCGCCATCTACTGCCTTCCATCCTCATCGGTGCGGTCGCCAGCGCACGCTCGATGACGCCGATGGCCACCCTCGCCACCGCCCGCCTCGCTGGCCGCGGTACACCGGGGCGGCTGGCGCTGCTGGACCGCCCGCTGTTCAGGTTCGGCGCGCTGGCCATGGGCGTCGGCGAACTGGTCGGCGACAAGATGAAGACCGCACCCGACCGTACCGTCTTCCTCGGCCTGCTGGCGCGCGTGATGAGTGCCGGCATCGCCGGTGCGGCGCTGGCGCCGCGGGGTGAGGAGCGAGCCGGCGCCGTGGTCGCCGTCGGCACCGCCGTGCCGCTGGCCTATGCCACGCTGGCCGCCCGCAAGCAGGCGATGGCGCAGATCGGCCAGACGCGCAGCGGGCTGATCGAGGATGCCCTCGTGGTACTGGCTGGAGCCGCCGTCGTGGCATTGACTCTGCGCCATTCGCGAGACTGAGCGATTGGCCTCGGATATTGTTTCGGACCAATTGAGTCCTGACCAGCAAGTCATTGATTCATAAGGAAAATCACGTTTCCCCGTTTGTCACTCTGACAAACATGTCCTGACTAGCCAGTGACAAAGGTGTTCCGACCAGAGTGACAAACGTTTTTGGTCCGGCATCTTCGGGTCTGAGGGGCCCTGCTGAGCTTGGCTCCCCAGGGCGGCGACGTCCCGTCATGGTCCTCGAAAAACACTATACGGACGCTACGGCATCTCGGCCGCATCAACTCCGTATGTACGAACCATCCATCGAAGCCCTGTCCTCCGCCGCTCTCATCGAAGCGCGAGCGCAGTGTGAAGCAGCGCCCCGAGACCGGAGACTGAAGCTCGTCGAACACTTGGCTCTTGAGCTGAACCGCGACGACTTTTATCGACTCCTCGGCGAGCAATGGAGCGCGTTCAGCCACTTGCGATGGCATGCTCAGTTCCTTCGCGACCAGCTCCGAAGCGCCACTGAGGAAGACCTCCTGGCCATGATGACCACGCACGAAGCGCAGCTGCGGGATGCCCTTCCGACGCACTTCATCATCTACCGGGGCTGCTTCCATCAGAACGTCGAGGGGCTCAGCTGGTGCATCGACCGGCGTGTCGCCGCCCAGTACCCCTACACACCGGAACTCTGGATCGAGGAGCCGCCACTTCTTGCCGCCGCCGAGGTCCGGCGTCGCCAGACAGTAGTCAAATTGCGTCCCACTGGACTGGAAGTCATCGCCTGGAAGGCGAAGGTGGTCTCGGTGGAGATGCTGCCGCCTACCTCTCACTGACTGCGCCTCAGGCACCGTGGACCGCCTCGAACTGAGCTTTCAAGGCGAGTGCGTCGGCAAGGGCATGGTGGCGCCCGATGCAGCGGGTCTGCACGAGATGGTCCCAGCACTGCTGGGCTGCGCGGACGCCATCAGGCTCCTCCTTGAGATACCCAATGTGGGTGGCCACCAACTCAGCCTTCGGCAATCCGGGCACCATCGAGAGCAACTGCTCGATGAACCCGTAGTCGAGGCCGAAGTCGTAGTGCACCTCCAGCCTTGAATGTCCCAGGCTGTCGAACCAGGTAGCGAGATGCCGGGCGATGTCTAGCGTCGAACCGACGAAACCAAGACCCTTTCCCATCTGCGGCAGGACCTCGTCGACCAAGAATTGCCCGAGACCGATGGGACGTTCGGTGACCTCAACCTCCGCGTAGAACTCGCTGCCCGCCTCAGCGCACAAACCAATGCTGAGCAGTTGAGCCGCGCCCGAACCATCAGCCGAGAACTCGGTGTCCAAGAACACTTTCATCACACCCTCCACCCGGTCTGTTGACACCGTTCCCGGCCCAGCCTGCTGAGGCTCGGCCCTGAGCCGCCTCGTGCGTGCTGCATCGTGAGCGAAGACCCCTCGTCGAATCGCCGCAAGCCTATTGAACAGCTTCGTCAGCACACCCTTCTCGCCCCAGCGCTGCATCAGGTGGCCGGCTGCCAGCACCTGTCCCGGTTCGCCCTTTCCCCAGTAGCCTTGCTTCACGCGACCGACGATGAGTCCCACTAGAGCTGCGTCGGACTCCGCGGGTAGAGCGTCCTGAAGGGCCAGCCACTCATCCTCGGAAATCTCGGGACTGCCTGCTACCGCGGGCAAGTCCGCCAATACATGCTCGTTTCGGTACAGATAGACGACTTCTGCTTGGCCGCTCGCGTTGTCATCGGCCGGCACTTCGACCGACAAAACCATCACCTCAGAGGCAAACAGGTCGTTGCCAACCTTGACGCCATGGAACGCTAGGCGGAAGTCGCCTTTGGGCAACGTCAGGTCGAGCCACCCGCTCAGCGCATTCGTATGGACGCTTTGAGCGCAGGCTCGTCCGGACTTGGATGCGAATAGCCACTTCACGTACCGATCCTCACCACGTACGTCGGTTCCAGCGTCGAACTGGCCCGGCCCTCGCAGCGCCTTCACGACGGGGAAGTCGCCTTCAAACGACAAGAACGCTAGGCGGTCGATGTTGGTCGCGGTGAACGCATGCTCAAGCACTTTCCCCCACGGCCGCAGAAATGCGCGCATCAGCGCCAGGGCAGGTACATGCACCTTCACCCCATCCGCCGTGGCGACCGCATAGAGGCGATGTCGAATGTCCACCCCCGCAGGAATGCTGATAGCAAACGCATCGCAATAGCTCCGAGCCGATCCCTCGGTCCAGCTGCTGAAGCTCGTGTCAACAAACGCGCGACTGCCCTTCCGTCGGGGGAGGCCGCTCTCGACAAGCACCGATACCTCGTGCGGCGTGACCAGGCCGTCCTTGTCCAAACCCAGGACCATGACGCCTTCAGCCGTTGGCACTGCACTTACTGCGAACTCCACTCTTGACTCCACTTGCTCAAGAAGCTGTATAGGGTTTCGACGACCCCATGACGAGGGCGCCTGCCTGCCGAATGACCACGCTGGTCGCGATTCGAGGCGGCGCGACAGCGGCCCTGGTCGTCTTATGGCGGAGCCGCCAGTCCACGAGTCGACATGAGGGCGTGGGCCGAGTCTCAAGGAACACAGCAAGCAAGATGTACTTCAACGGCGTCGCCACCGGCCGCACCCTTGGATGCAGCAACTGCCCCGGCCATGCCCAGGCATGCTCTGGCTCGCACGAGCAATCTGCGCCCGCGAGGAATGTCGTTCCGTAGAACCTTTGGAGGTCATGGGTCAGCAGACTGGATGTCACGCTACGTCTGGGGTGGAGATAGCCGCAGCGTCCTGCCAGCTCCAGATACCAGTCCGACCAGGACGCCGAGGCGTCAAGCCGTCCGTGAAGCGCATCGAACGACCAACGCGCTATGCCCCAACCTACGCTAGCGGGCAGCCAGCTCGGATCGGGCACAGCCAGGGGCAGCTCATGCGGCGGCACGACCGGCAACGCAGACTGCACGCGAACCACGCTAGCAACAAGCTGGCGCCTGTGTTGGACGCAGATCGTGACGGCAGGCAGCTGATGCGAGCGATGCCAGTAAGTCTCGCCAAATCGGACGAGGTCATCCTCGATGCATGCCGGACAGTACCTCAGGTACTCCTGGCAGGCGAGTCCGCTGCGTAATGCAGTCCCGCATGACTGTCCGTCGTGTGCGTCAGAAACCAGCCTCTGCCAGACGTGATTGCGACTTGCCGTTGGTACGAAGGCCAAAGCGTAAGGAAGCGTCGTATGCCTTCGGAGGAACTCGTCGGGCGTCATTTCAAAGGCGGCGCCAAGGTCAGGGTAGTTCGCGACTAGCTGGGGATGCTCAAGAACACGCCTGCCGGTCAGAGCACGCACAAGGCGCTCAACCGGCAGGCACAGTTGCCTCGCAGACCGAGACAAGACACTGCCCACGGTCTCGTCGACGTAGGGCAGCATCAGCTTCATCACTCCCTCCTAGATGAGCTCTTCCACCTCGGGTGCGAAGCCCATCGCGTCGAGCAAATCCGACGTCGAGCGACCTTGGTCCTTCGCGTGAGCAAAGGCGCGACGCAGGTCATCAGGGTTGTCATCAAACTGCGCCGGGTCCTGCACCTTGACGGGCTTGGCAGAGGACTTCTTGGGGCGCTTCACCGGAGTCGGGTTGGTCAGGTACGCCCATGCGACGGGCAACGCTTCAACAAGGGTCATGCTCTTGCCCAGGTTGAGCACATGCGCGAGGGCATCACTGGCGAGCTCCCAAGGGATACCGGCCGACGTCAGCGAGCCAACGATGCGTGCCTCGAAGCTCTTGCTGTCGGTCTTGACCTTGTAGAGCGGCGAAGAGCGCGCTTCAATCTTGGCCTTCGTCGCCTCGAGCTGCTCCTTCCAATCGAACGGAGCGATGTCGTCAAACTTCGACAACTCTTCCAGGTCCTGGCTTTCAAGCGCGCCGAGCATCGGATGCAACAGCTTGAACTCCTCTTCGTAGACGGCGCTCATGAGTTCCAGCGTGAGCTCCTCCGTCTCATCCATGATGGCGCGGCACTGGCATGCGATGAAGAAGCGAATGGCGACGTCGATGACACCCTGCGAAGCCAGGTACATGCAGGCTTTGAAGTCGTCGGTCAAGACCGCGGGCTTCCTCACCCACTGGTACTGCCAAAGTGTTTCCAGGAACTGCTCCCACTCGCCATCGCCGCCAGGAAGCATGCGGCCCCACGGCGCAATGCCTTCGCCAGTGGAACGACGCGCCTGGCGGAAGTCCGCGCTGAGCACCTGTGACGCCTTGTTTGTCCCGATCCACAAGATGGGCAGCCGCGACACATTGCACAGCGACACGAGCTGCGTCATCAAAATCTCTGACTTCTTTTTGCTGTTGCAGAGGTTCTGTACTTCGTCGCAGATGAGCAGGCCGACCACATGCAAGTGCATGAGGTGGGCAGCCGAATGGATGAGCCGTTCCTCGCTCAAGCGCCCGGTGGTATAGGTCTTCATGTAATTGGAGCCCGGGATGCGCCGCTCAATCTCAACAATGATTGCTGTGGCAAGCCCCTTGATGTTGGCGCCATCCGCCGGGAGTTCGATATGCAGGGTCGGAATCTGGTACGTGTTGGTATCCGGGTGATGGATGACCGACGGCAGCTGGGCGCAAAAGCGGCGCACCAGAGTGGTCTTGCCCATCCCGGACAGGCCAATCAAAGCGGTCGAGATTGCCGGAGCCAACACCAAATTCGTCGGGAATGCCGGCTGTTTCGTTGCACCCAGCGTGGGATTGCAAACGACGCGCTGCTGCATCTGGTACAGGTCCTGCGAGACCTGTGCGTGCCCAGCAGTCCTGGGTGCGCGATTGACATAGCCGCGGCGAAGCATCGAATCCAGGGCATAGCAGAGCTTGAAATGCTTCGGCATGGGAAGCATGAAGCTGGTCAGCGTGCCGAGCATCTGGATGCGTTCGTTGGTAGGCCAATCACGTTGCTCCGGCTCAAACGGCGGGAGGCTGAGAAGGGCATTGACAAGCTCGCCTTCCGTTTTGGTCGGAGGCAGCGCTTCAATCAAAGGATTGCCCGCGAAATGAGGGATGCGGCTGTCGGTGTAGACGGCAGTGACGGCGAAGGGATGGGGGTTATTCATAGAGTTGTTCATGGCTGATTACTTGGCTTGTTGACGTTCGGAAAGAGTGGCGTTGATGCGGGAAAGGAGCGAGTTGTTCTTCTTGACGGGCGGGGCAACTGCGAAGCGAGTTGCCTGGGAGACAGCTGAACGTGCCGGCGGCACACTCGGCGCCATCGGCTCTGCCGTATGGACCTCCTGGTCCTTCGCGGCGTTCTTCGGCGATGCGGAGGGCTTTGCTGCGGGCACCAGGTTTTGCGCCTTGCGCTCGAGCGCGCGCTCAGCTTCTCGGTTGTCGACCACGTCTTTTCGACGCACCTTCAGGGTTCGCCCCTTAGTGACGCGCTTGGTCTCAGCCACTGCCTTCTGAACGATGGGCTTGACCTTCTCCACCAAGGTGATTCGGCTTTCCAACTGGTCGGTCTCGCCCAGTCGGCGCTTGTCGCGACGGCGCTTCTCGATTCGGGCTACCTCTGCGAAGCTCATGCCTTCGTAGTCGAGGTTCCGGTTCGACAGAGAGGCCAAGACGGGGCCCGCCTTGCTTATGTGGTGGACGTAGACACGATCGACACAGCGAGGGTCGTAGCTGACGTCCACGCGCCTGGACTTCTGTCGCGCGCGGATGCAGGCGTCTGCAAATTCGGCGTCGGGAGCTACGTAAACGATGCCTTTGAAGACGAGGCCAATCTTGCTGACGGTGCCGCGCTCTCGTGGGAGCAGTTGGAAGCGGACTTCCTCTTCGGTGTAAGGCTCCGTGATGCCAGCGTCATGAGCCACGCTGTCGTTCCACAGGTTGATGGGCGAGGCGACAAAGTCACTCGTAACGTGCGCAAGCTCCTGTCGATAGTTCCGCAGGACTCGCCTGTTGTACTGAATGACGTAGCGGAGGACGAAGGTCGTCAGTTCAGCCAGCGTGCAGCTCGCGTTCTTCCCGTAGTTCATCTGCTGACGGCCCATCGAGTTCGTGTCAGGGTCGAAGCTCGGCTCAACAGTCCGAAGGAAGTCCTGCACAAGGCGATGGCCGTTTTCGACTGTCGGCTTCCAGTCAGCGCGAGCAGTTGGCAATGTCTTCAGCGTGCAGCCAGTCTGTTTGACGAAGGCATCGCTCATGTGTCCCGTCCACTCACTGCCCTTGTCAGTGATGAACTCTGTCGGGAGGACGCCGTGGGCAGGCCAATCTGCCGGGTCATACTCGACACCGTGCCGCTGGCAAAGGGCAGCCTTGTCCTCGGCGATGGAATAGATAGCGACCATGGCCGCGACCCAGCTCGCGTGCTCCATGCCCAAGTAGAAGCCGGGGATGAGCTTCGACTTGCGGTCGTACACCAAGTACAGGGTCGGTTTGCCCACAACAAACGTGCGGTCATGCGCCGCCAGTGCGGTCACGGGCACGATGGTCGAATCAATCTCGTAGCCGTAACCCGCGAACGGGGCGTCCTGGCCGGTCACACCAAACACTTCACGCAGGTTCAGCTTGAAGTGCTTGTCGCCGAACTTCGCACGGAGGCGCGTCTCAAGGTTGTAGTTGGCGTTGTAGAAGTAGCGGAACTGACGCAGCGACGGGCGCTCGCCGACAGGGCGGACGCGCTGCTGACCCTGCGCATCGGTGAACAGGAAGTGCTTAGAGAGGTACTCCGCGTAGGCGTCAGAAATCTTCACGCGGCGGTTGTTGTGAAGGTAGGTCTCGATGACGTCCTTCATGTTGCCGACGTCCTCCTGGGTCATCTGATACGGAGCGACACCCTCCTCAGTGCTACGACCGCGCTTCTGCGTGACGGTGTCGTCCTCGTCCTTATCGCGCTCCGCTTTCGGAGTGCCGCACTTGTCGAAGTCCGGAATAAGCGCCGACGGCGTCATGCCGCGTTGCCAGTAGCGACGCAGGTAGCCGTACATGGTCGACTCTGCGCAGCCGTACGCCTGCGAACGTTCCAAGGCCTTCTTGCGGGACGCCGGATAGAACAGCTCGTCATCGGTGTTCTTGTCAATCAACTGCTTCACGCACTTCCACGCCTTGTCCATCAGCGTGCGATGGCGCTTCGGCAAGTCGACCGGCATGACCTTCTTGTCAACAATGACTGGTCGCTCGACTACTGCCGAGTTAGGAAGCGGTTCAGGCAGCGCGTGCGGGTCGACGATGTCGATGCACCATGCGATGTTCGACTCAAGGTCGACCTTCAGGACGCGGTATTTCCGGTCTTCCCAAGAGAAGACACGATTGATGGGAGCTGCGACGCTCATTTCTGTTCTCCAAAACGTTGATGCCAAAGGGCGACTCACCGCGGTCGCGAGTCAAGAGCGCCTTGGTAGGCACCCGCTTTGCACGTTCTGGCTCTACTGGGCAGAGCTCCGCCGCAGCGATGGCCAATAGCCGTTCGCCGAGAGCGTGCAAGTACGGATCGTTTTGAATGGAAGGGAGGACCAGGGTCCTCCCTAGAGCGCGGCTGTGGCTATGCCGCCAAGAGCAGAGGCACCTCCTTCTGCTCGATGCTCTGCAGGTAGCGCCATCGCGCCTTTGTCAGGTCGGGGCAGTGCAGGTCCACGGGTAGCACGCGCTCGACCATGAGTTCCCGCATGACGGCGGCCCCTGTGCCGCGCTTCAACTCGAAGCTGGCATCGAACTCCGCAACCAAATCGCGTACTCGCTTGTCCTGCTGTCGGGGGTTGAGGTCATCCAGCCAACCCAACATGACCGACTTCATCGAGTGCAGATTGGTCTTGGCTTCGATGCCGACACGACGTCGCCACATTGACCTGCTCGGGATTTCCGAGACAGTAGTTCCTAGAAGACGGCGGGTTTCAGGTCTTGACGGAGTTGCTGCTTGAACTCCGTCGGAGTCAAGTATTGCAGGCTGCTGTGCGGCCTGACCTCGTTGT